>OLQQ01000038.1_pt1 | contig 99861 bp, 73 predicted proteins | sample 1672041 | NCBI WGS metagenome assembly OLQQ01 (sample SAMEA3136639, study PRJEB25190) | human gut metagenome
CGTCCACACCATTAATTAATACTTTTCGTCTATACTTTGGACACCATACTACATGGTATTTACAGGAATAGACGACATTGTTGTTTGATTTATATGTTGTGTTCATATTTGTATTATACTATAGTTCATTAGTTAATACAATTACTATTTTGTCCATATTCCATTACTTGCATAAATTCGATGGACGCGTCTTATATCCCCATAGTTGAAGCAGGGGGTTTTACGACGCATTGGATAAAATACTATATTCCAAAACGACACAAAAAAATCGCCGAACCCCAGTAAAATCAAAAGGTACAGCGATTTTTTTGTTTAGCAACTGTCAAAGACAGGAGTATAAAACGGTTTCTGACCAATGTCAAGCCAGAAAGATTTAAGCCCTCTTACACTGTCTGATTTGCCAGACAGAATTCTTATAATTCAGGAATCACTGTCGTCCATAGATGATTTCCTATTTTCTGGAAATCCCCCTCCAGTGACATCACAGTTACTACTACATCTTTATCCGGAAATGCCAGGCAGAACTGACCATAATTTCCATCGGATCGATAGGAACCGGCTTCCGGATTCATTACAAACTGATATCCATATCCAAAACCGGAATATAGATTTCCCGGACTTCCTGCCACTGAATTATCCACCAGATTGGACGTTGCCATCTTCATGTACGACTCTGGCACCAGCTGTTTTCCATTATAATTTCCCTTGTGAAGAATCATCTGTCCATACCGGGTAAACTCATCAATATTCACATAAAGTCCATTAGCCGCATGCACATGCCCTTTCGGACACAAAGTCCAGTCTGGATTTCCAATTCCAAGCGGCTCAAAAAAGCGATTTCTCAAATATTCCAGAAGATTAACTCCCGCACGTTTTTCAATCGCACAGCTGATCATATAAGTATTAAAATTACTGTACAGCCATTCTGTTCCCGGTTTTTTTATCACTTTCGCATTCTCGAAGAAATATCGGATCCAGTCCGGAGTTGTGTAACGCTCCGGCCAGTCACAGAAAAACAGAGAGCTTTCCAAACCTGTAGTCATTGTCAGCATATTTTCCAGCGTTACATCCCCCAGATATCCTTCCGGATTCTCCGGTGCATACTCTGGAAAAATATCCACAATCTTCTCATCAAGTCGAATCAGCCCTTCATCAAGTGCGATTCCTGCCGCACAGGACACAACACCCTTGCAGGCAGACCAGGTGTTAAGGCGTGTCTTGACCGGCATTCTTTTATATTCTGCCGTTAACTGTCCTTCACGCCATATCTGCGCATACATAACATTGAGATTTTCTTTTAAAGTTTTGATAGCAAATTCATTGATCAGGTTCTGGTCTTTATTCATAAACATTAATCCTCCCACACACTTGTTTCCATCTTTACATCAGGACTTACACTTCTAAACCATCCGTAAGCCATGCATACTACAATGGCTATCAGACTGATGATTACTACCGGAAGTTTCAGGCTTCTGCAAGAATTGATAAAAATGCAGATATATGCAAACAGGCTCAAACAGCAGAGGAAATAATATTTTCCGTTAGAAATATGCATTGGTGATTTTTCCCATGCTTCTGCATGTTTTTTCGGAAGCTGGAAATACGCATAAATCTGCAGAAATGCCAATGCTGATGCCAGAAGCATAATATTATTTACAACATCACTGATAGAAAAGTCCAGTAACACAGGTAATATTCCCATAAGATAAGTAAATGTCATCAGTTTCCAGTAAGCCCCTCTTCTGTTCTGAGCTGCCCATGATTTCGGAAGCCATCCATCTTTACAGGACTGTGCAACCGGAATACAGTTATTGGAAATTGTTGAATTAATGGATGAAGACAGTGCAAGTACCGGACCACCAATCATAAATACTGTGAAAAGTGCCGGATTTAAAATATTTTTTGCAACCAGGGTAAGCGGCTGTCCGGCTACCTGATCCAGAGGAAGCACACCACTTGCTACAATTGCAACACCGCCATATACAACCATCAGTGTCGGAATACAGTACAGAAGTGCCTTTGGAATATCTTTATGCGCTTCTTTTGCCTGTTTACCATAATTCATAATGCAGGAATATCCGTTTGTTGAATATACATACAGCATGATTGCGGAAAAGAATCCGGATGGACCATTGGAGAAAAAGTCTGGTGCTGTAAACTCAAACACCGGATTTTTCAGCTGGAGGCATCCCAGAACAATAAACAGACCAAGTGCAACAAACAGCAGGATAACCAGAATTTTCTGTACCTTCGCCATTACATCCACACCACACAGATTGATGGCAAAGAACACACTCAGGGCTGCAATTCCAAACCATTTCGCATTAATCTGCGGCCACAGGGAATTTGCATACATACCAATTGCCACACCATAAGTCGCCAGATTGATCGTCTGTGGCAAAAATCCTACTGCATACATACCGGCAACTCGTTTGCCGGCCATATCTCCTACCAGAGAATAAAATCCTCCTCCAAGTTTCAGTGTAGATGTGATCCATGGAATTGGTGCAATCATCATAAATCCCCAGATACATGCAGCTACATATGCCAACCATGCTGACTGACCAGTCAAAAGAATTGCCGGTCCGATCAGTGTCAGAACACCCGATCCAATCGCCTGTCCTACACCGATTGTATAAAGATCACTTCGTTTCAGGTAACCTGTTTTTTCTTTTATTTCCTTTACTGTTGACGACATAAAAGCCCCCCTTTTTTATTGACTTTAACATTAATAGTGTAATTAATTCTTTTTCTGACGTCATGTGAATTATTTAATGCTATATTAGCATCTAGGTTTCAAGATTTCTATTGACAATATTATTAAAAATACACACTTTAATTTGTGCATTATTTACATCTTTTTTATATTAAGAAGAATTTTTTACTCCATTATATTGTAATCAAACTTTACACCTGTTATAATTTATTATACTAATCGTACAATACAGGAGGTTTTCATGAAAATAGAACAGTTGATCCGTGAAAAAGTATCTTTCCTTTCTGCCGGTCAGAAGAAAGTCGCCGAATATATATTACAACACCTTGATTCATTCAGTTATTCCACCCTTGCGAAACTCAGCAAGGAAATTTCCGTAAGCGAAACCACTATCATACGCCTTGCCTATTCCCTGGGATTTGAAAGTTTTTCTGAAATGCAGCGTACTGTACAGAATGATATTCTTTCCGTTCCTACGGTTATAACAGACGATTCACGGCTGGATAGCGGAAATTTTTATCAAAACATCATTGCCAACGAACTCCACTCCATGGAAAGCTGGGCATCTCATCTGAATCAGGAAGATATGGATCAGATTGTTACCCATCTGAGCAATGCCAAAAAACGCCTCATTGTTGGTGCACGCTCTTCCTACAGTGCCGCTCTCTGGATGGGAACTCTGTTGAATCAGCTTCTTGGAAATACCAAGGTGGTTCACGAATTTTACGATTCCAATTTCGAATATCTCACAGAAGCATCCGAGGATACAGTTGTTCTTCTGATCTCTTTTGCCCGCTATACCAAATGGTCTCTGAAATATGCACAGATTGCCAAAAATCATGGTGCAAAGATACTCGCCATCACAGACAGCATTTCATCACCGGCATGGGCGCTGGCAGACCACGCTATCATTACAGAGATCAATCTCAATGAAATGGGATTTAACTCCTTCTCATGCCTCTATTGTCTGTTTGACAGTATTGTTGCAAAAATCCGCAAAACCAGGTGCAAATCCATCAGTACACGACTTCATGACCTAGAAGAACTTTATTCAGACTTTGATCTTTTTTACGAATAATAATTTCAGGGGGGGGATTATCATGCAGGAAATTTTAGATATTTTTCTTGAGAAATCAAAGCAACATCATTCCAATATCATCTACGCACAGATATATAAAAATGATCTTCTAAAAGAAGAATTCAGACTTTTTCCGGTCAAAACCCGTTTAAATATATGGTCTATAAGCAAGCCTTTTGTTGCAATGGCCGCAGGTATCGCAGAACGTGAAGGACTGATCACTCTTGATGAATACATTTATCCCTGGTTTGAAAAATATTTCCCTTCCGACCCTTCTGAAAATCTGTACAAGATAAAGATCCGTGATCTTCTTACCATGTCATCCGGTCAGAAAGATCCGCTCTTTTTCTGCGATGGACCAGAGCGATACAGAGAAAAGGACTGGGTGAGATATTTCTTTCAGAATGATTCTTTTCCATATACACCCGGTACTCATTTTGTGTACAGCAATTTTTGTTCCTATATTTTATCTGTTCTTCTGGAAGAGAAATCCGGAACGGGTCTGCTGAATTATCTGCGATATCGTTTCTTTGAACCGGTTGGCATTCCGAATCCGGACTGGACCCTCTGCCCTCAGGGACATTGTATGGCAGCTAACGGACTGTATCTGACGATTGATGAATTGGCTCGTTTTGGACATCTGCTTCTGCATGAGGGTTCCCTGAACGGAAAACAGATCGTCCCAAAAAAATTCGTGATTGATGCCTGTCAGAAACATATCGATTCTTACAATCCACTGACGGAGCATCCGGATTACCAGAGCTATGGTTATGGATATTTCATATATATGGGACCTATGGAAGATACACTGATCCTGTCCGGCAATTACGGCCAATACTGCGTCGTTGACAAAAAACGTCAGATGGTATCCTGTGTCATGTCCCTGGATGGCAATGACCACAAAAAAATCCGTGATGACCTGGTGGATTCTCTTGCAGAATATTACGGTGTGAAAATTTCACATATATAAAAAAATGCTGCTCCGCGGCCACATCATATGTTATTCGCAATCCGCTAACGCTACTTGCTCATAAAAAAATGCCGCTCCCGCGGCCATATCATATGATATTCGCAATCCGCTCCGCTACTTGCTCATAAAAAAATGCCGCTCCCGCGGCATTTTTTTATATCACTAACCAATCCTCAACCATAGCTGTATTATGCAGCAGTACTGCCTCATTTCCCTTCGTTACAAAAATCCTCTGCACAAACACATCCACAACTTCGCCTTCCCGGACGGGTTCTTCGTCAAGGCTTCTTCTGGCGCTGAGTGTGGTGTTTCCTACACGGACTTTCAGTTCCAGGCTGCTGCCGCGGAATGCGACTCGTTCTACGATGCCCTCTGTTGCGGAGCTTTTATATTTCTGTTCCTCGTTCTTCTTAGTCACTTTTACAAACTCCGGACGAACAATGGCTTTTTCGCCTCCCGGAACTTCCTCGAAGTGATTGAACACCTGGTAATCATCGATCACAGAAGTCTGCCCGAAAAATCCCGCCGTAAACGCAGTATCCGGATTCTGATAAACCTCCAGTGGAGTTCCCTTCTGCTCGATCCGTCCACGGTTGGTAATAATAATTTCATCCGCCACCTCAATAGCCTCATCCTGGTCATGGGTAACAAAAATACTGGTGATTCCCAGCTTCTCGATCATATCCTTCAGCCAGCTTCGAAGCTCCGTACGGATCTTTGCATCGATCGCCGCAAAAGGCTCATCCAGAAGGAGAAGCTGCGGATTCGGAGCCAGAGCCCGGGCAAAAGCCACTCGCTGTCTCTGACCACCGGACAGCTGACTCGGATATCTTTTCTCCAGGCCCTTCAGCCCGATCAGCTCTACCAGTTCCATAACTCTCTGTCTGATATACTTCTTATCCGCCTTCTGTACCTTCAGGCCAAATGCAATATTATCATACACCGTCATATACCGGAAAAGAGCATAATTCTGGAACACAAATCCAATGCCTCGCTCGCTGGCAGGCACATCATTGACCACTCTTCCGTCGATGATGATCTCACCGCTGTCCGGCTGCTCCAGACCGGCGATCATACGGAGAATCGTAGTTTTTCCACTTCCGCTGGGCCCCAGAAGACCGATCAGCTTCCCCTTTTCGATGCCAAAGCTTACGTTATCAGATGCCTTGTAATCCCCATATGTTTTATTGATATTTCTTAACTCAACGTACATCGCCTTTTTCCCCCTTTCCTTTATGCTCCAGAACATTTCTTGCAATCAGAAGGGTCACCGCCAGGATCACCAGAATCGAAGAAACCGCAAATGCCGGAACATACTGGAATTCGTTATAAAGAATTTCCACATGAAGCGGAAGTGTATTTGTTTTTCCACGGAGATGTCCGGACAGTACGGACACAGCTCCAAACTCTCCCATGGCTCTGGCTGTACACAGCACAACACCATAGAGAAATGCCCACTTGATATGCGGAAATGTCACCTTGGTAAAAATCGTCCAGCCTTTTGCTCCCATCAGTGCTGCCGCCTCTTCCTCATCGGACCCTATAGATTCCAGAACCGGTATGATCTCTCTGGACACAAATGGAAATGTGACAAAGATCGTTGCCAGGACAATTCCAGGAACTGCAAACACGATCTGTATCCCTGCACTTTCAAGAACAGAATAAAGAGGACTCTGCTTTCCAAAAACCAGGATATAGATAAGACCTGCGATAACCGGTGACACTGTAACCGGAACATCGATCAAAGTGGTAAGGAGCTTTTTTCCCCGAAAATGAAATCTGGTCATTGTCCATGCCGCACACAGACCAAAGATCGTGTTGCATACAACAGCCGCAGCCGTCGCCCCAATGGTCAGCTTCAGCGCTTTCAGCGTGTACTCATCTGTCACTGCCTGCACGTAGCACTGCCAGCCCTTGCTCAGCGCCTGGGTTACAACAACCACCAGAGGCAGTACCAGCATCACAAAAAGAAAGATCACGGAAATCCCGATAAGGATCCATTTCACCGGCCCGGAAGCCTGCTTCTTTTTTTCATCCATTATGCATCCCTCCCTCTGATACGTTTCGTATTTCTTGCCTGCACCAGATTCACACCAAACAGGATCAGGAATGATACTGCCAGTGTAACCAGTGCGATAGCTGTTGCGCTTTCATAGTCAAACTCCTGAAGCTTTGACATGATGATCAGCGGCGTGATCTCTGTATAGTAAGGCTTGTTTCCTGCGATAAAAACAACACTTCCGTATTCTCCCAGGCAGCGTCCGAAGGCAAGTCCCGCCCCGGAAAGCATTGCCGGCAGAAGCTCCGGAAGAATAACTCTGAGAAAAACGGTGAATGGCTTTGCACCCATGACACGGGCCGCCTCCTCATAGGAACCGTCCAGCTTCTCCAGAACCGGCTGAATGGCCCTGACTACAAAAGGGATTCCCACAAAGATCAATGCCACCGTGATACCGATTCTGGTATATGCGATCTTAATACCGAAATTTGCAAAAAAGCTTCCCACCAGACCTTTATCGGATGTCAGGGATGTCAGTGAGATACCGGCAACTGCAGTCGGCAGTGCGAAAGGCAGCTCGATCATTCCATCCATGATCCTTTTTCCCGGAAAATCATATCTTACCAGCACCCACGCAAGGACCAGGCCCATAATAGCATTGATCACTGTGGCCGCAAATGCGGTAATAAAGCTTACATAGAATCCGGACAAAACCCTCGGCCGTGTGATCACCTCAATAAATTCCCGAAAACCCAGCCGCGCCGAGTATACTGCCAGAGACGCAAGAGGGATCAGAACTACGATACTCAGCATCGCCAAAGTCACTCCCATTGTCAGTCCAAAGCCTGGTATCACACGTTTACTCTGTTGTTTCTTCATTTCTGTTTCCCCTCTTTTCTATTCTAAGTTTCTGATCTGTTACAAATTCCCGGTCTGCTGCAAATCTCTGACTCTTCTACAATTCTCTAATCTGTTGCAAATCTCTGACTCTTCTACAACTCTCTGATCTGTTACAAAATCTCAGGCTCTTCTACTCTTCATAGATCTCATCAAACACTCCGCCGTCTGCGAAATGCTTTTTCTGAACTGCATCCCAGCCGCCGAAATCTTTGATCGTTGTCAGCTTCACCTTCAGGTTAAAAGTATCTGCATGCTTTTTCAGGATCGTCTGATCAACCGGCCTATAGTAATTCTCCGCGATCAGCTCCTGAGCTTCATCGGAATACAGATATTTCAGATATGCTTTCGCAGCTTCTGCATTATCATGCTTTTTCACATTTTCATCTACAACAGCAACGGATGGCTGTGCCAGGATACTGATGCCCGGCGTTACGATCTCGTAATCATCCGGATTATCCCTTACAGAAAGAAACGCTTCATTTTCCCAGGCGATCAGCACATCACCCTGCCCGTTTTCCACGAAAGAGGTTGTGGCACCTCTTGCTCCGGAATCCAGAACCAGGACATTTTTGTAAAGCTTCTTGATAAAGGCTTTCATCTCTGTCTCGTTGCCGTTATATTTCTCATTGGCATAAGCCCAGGCTGCCATATAATTCCAGCGGGCACCACCGGAGGTTTTCGGATTGGGGGTGATCACCCCCACACCATCCTTTGTCAGATCATCCCAGTCGTGGATATTCTTCGGATTTCCCTTCCGAACAAGAAATACAATGGTGGAAGTATAAGGAGCACTGTCATCCGGATATTCATCGATCCAGCCCTTGTCGATCAGACCGGCATTCCGGATCGCATCGATATCATATTCCAATGCAAGTGTCGCCACATCCGCAGGAAGTCCATTGGAAATCTCAAGGGCTTGCTTTCCGGAACCGCCATGAGATTGGATCACATCCACACTCTGACCTGTTTCCTCTTTCCAATATTTTGAAAAAATCTTATTATATGCTTCATAAAATTCTCTGGTCGGATCATAGGACACATTGATGATCTCCACATGATTTTTATCTTTTGTATTGTTTCCCGATACTGCAAAAGTTCCTGCCAGTACCACTGCTGCCAGTGTGATACAGACACCTGCAATGCGTTTTCTTTTCATGATCTGTGTACTCCTTTACAACCACATTTTTATTTGGAAATCTTTTTCCCACCAATGTAACTGCTTCATTTCGCTGTCAAATCATACCTGTTCTTTCCGTTTACTGTGGTTCTGTAATTTTTTTATTTGAATTGAATACATTAAACCATATTATTCCCATTAATTAAATAGGAATATCTGAAAACGTTTTCACGAAATACTCTGGTCATAGCGCATCCGCATCCTGTCTGTCACTATATCTGCGCATCCGCAATCCTCAGATACAATAATCGCTCCACATACTGTCCTCCACACTGCTGCAGCTGTTCCGTATCATCAGTCTGCCTTCCAGCTCCATTCGCACAATACCGGAATGCCCGCCCTTCAGCCGGTCCAGCAGCAGGTATAATGCAAATTTTCCCATATCCTCCTTGGGCAGGCTCACCGTTGTCAGCATCGGTCTGGTAAACTGTGCCTCCTGTATATCATCGCTGGATATGATCGAAGGCATATAATACCGGTTCCGAAATTTATTCAGGCACTTCAGCATTCCGATCGCCGAAATATCATTGGCACAGTAGATTCCGGTTGGCATGTCGTCCGACTGAAAGAACTTTTCCATGGCCTCGTAGCCCTCGGCCTCAGTCTGCTTTGTTTCGATAACATACTCCGGTATCACATCCAGATCATGCTTCTTCAGTGTTTCCAGATACCCGTTATACCGGTCCTCGCTGTGACACTGGCCAATATATCCGATATTTTTGTGACCCAGGGAGATCAGATATTCCACTGCCGCTGCTGCGATCTTTTTCCCATCACAAAGGACCTCATCCACTTCATAATTGGTAGAATTCCGGTTCACCGATACCACACTCTTATACTTCTTATTCAACTTCTTCAAAGCCTCTTTATTACATCTGCCGATGATGATCAGTCCGTCCCTTTTCCCTTCCACCTCGTCATACATTCCGTCGATCAGCCGGTCCAGATTCTCCCTTCGGCACTTCCGGTCATCGGAAAACACAGACATATACCATACTTTGGAAAGAATGCAGTTTTTATCATGGATCTCACTTTCGATCACCCGAAGGAGCTCCGCAAAAAACGGATCCGTTGTGGAAGAATCGGTTCTTGTCATCAGGATATTGATGTACCAGGTTTTCTCCTGCTTTGCGGAAACGCCTTTTTTCAGATTCCGGGCCGCCTCGTTGGGCACATAATTCATCTCGATAGCTGTTTTCCATATCTTATCCCTGAGTCCGGAAACAGAACATTTATAATTGGGATTATTCAAAACTCTGGAAACCGTCGCCGGTGAAACCCCTGCCTTTTCTGCGATCTTCTTGATGGACATGTACCCGTCCCCTCCCTCTGAAAAAAGTCTACCCGCTACCAGTCCTGTAAGCTGCTCAACGTCATCTATGTAACTCAGCATCATCAGTGTAACAGAACTTTTTATCATTCCTTATTTCATAGTAATTAAATATGTTTTATATGATAATAAGAGTTTTGAAAAAAGTCAATCTTATTTTGTGAAAACGTGTTCTTTTTTTGCCTGCATCTTCCAGTAGACCACCCGGATTCTGCGCCTTGCCCATCTCATTTAGCATTACATTACCAGGCAAGGCACACTACAAAAAAATACCTTACACAGAGTTACTGTGGAAGGTATTTTTTGCGATCATCACTTATTATTGTCCTTTAATTTTCTTTTGATATATTCTTCTATCAATTCCAATAATTGTTTACCCGTTTCTATCTGTTCTTCTGCTTCTTCTCTTGTTGCAATATAAAAAGCATGATAAATACCATAATATGCCCGATTATTAGCACCTCGAAATTCTTTTGCATTCAAAAGAATTTCCGCAGCTTTAATATCACTTTGGGCAGTTTCAATCCGATAAAAAATAAGATCTTTTTGCGTTCCTTTTTCATCAGGCTGCATCAAATAATTTTACCCCCTCTTTCTTTACATTTGCATAAAATGGATAAACATCAACCCAATTCAGAAAATGTTTTTCACTTTTTGCAATTGGCTTAATATCAAGATCATGATCCATATTAAAATCAAAAGTTTCTCCTGCCAATTCATGACGATACTGCTTAATATCTATATCAGACAGATCAAGGAGAATCATAATATCGATATCAGAATCTTCTCTATAATCTCCTCTGGCATATGAGCCGTATAAAATAACACTTTTCAAATGTTTCCCATATATTTTCTGTAATATTTTTGTGTATTGTTCCAACAATGTCTTCATCGATACCGGCATAATCCCGCCCCCTTCTATCTGATAAAACATCTTTATTCGATAACCACTATTTCTTCCATTTAATTATACGCTTTTATATCATTATTCCGCAATGAAATTTTTTCGACATAATTCTTCAGACATATAAAAACAGACTGAAAACCTGATATATATTCTTATCAAGCTCCAGTCTGTTTTGCGTGCTCAAACATATAAGATATAACTATGAGCAAATAACAAATGCGGATTGCTAATATCCCTTGAATTATTTAACCGTTACCTTACAGGTCAGTTTTTTAGAACCACTCTGAACGGTGATAGTTGCAGTTCCTTTTCTGATGCCTTTTACAACACCTTTGGATGTGACAGTTGCGATTTTTTTGTTGGATGATCTATAAGTGACCTTCTCATCAGTATTTCTTGGTGTTGCAACGGCTTTGATGGTGAAGGTTTTTCCTCTGTTCACGGTCTTTGTTTTTGGTACACCGGTGAGTTTTGTTGTTTTGACTTTTGGCATTACCTTGATAGTAACAACTGATTTTTTGCTTCCGGCTTTTACTGTGATCTTGGCAGTGCCTACCTGTTTTCCTGTGACAACACCTTTGGAATTTACAGTTGCAATATTCTTGTTGGAAGTGCTGTATGTAACCTTATCCTGACTTGTGATCGGGTCAAGAACTGGTTTCAGAGTTACTGTTTTTCCTTTGTAGATGCGGGTGGATTTCAGGTTTGTGATGTAGCGGGTGGATACCTTGCCTTTCTGAACAGTTATCATTACAGCAACTGATACTCCACTTTTTAAATTAATATCCACATACGTTTTTCCGGATCTGTTTTTTGCAGTAAGTTTGAATGTACCATTTTTGCTGACATTGGACACTGTTACAAGATTCTTATTTCTTGCTGTTACACTCTTTACATAATCTCCTTTTGTAAAACCAGAAGCACGGACTGCAGTTGTGGACTGACCATATTTCAGGGTGATCTGATCTACATTAACATGGACCGTATAAGTCAGAATTTCTCCAAATTCTATCTGTCCGCACCGCTTACAAGTTCTCTCATTCTGATAAGCCTCTGATGCATCTATCGGGTAGCTTTTTCCAATCTGGTATCCATGAGCACCTGTTGCAATCTCCCGCAATTTCCATTCTGACCATTCATGCCCCAGTATAGGAGTAATCAACTCATCATTCGGATCAAAAATCTCCTTTTTTGCCTCTTTGTCCAGAAAACACTTTCCGCATTTCATGCACTGATAGTATTCACGTCTGCCTGAGTTCCAGCAATTGGCAGCTAATCCCGGAACTAATTCCAGTTCATGGCCTGTTGCAGGATATACTACAGATTCTAATTCATTTCCATTGTATGTATCATCATAATTTTTTCCGCAGGATTCACAATGCCAGTAACCTCTGTTTCCATCTTCCGTACAGGTTGCTTCTTTCCAGTCAACCCATGTAAATTTATGTTCAAGCTTCTCGATTTTTGTCTCACCGGAAACTACGGTTCCTGCCTCATTGCTGAAATCTTTTCCGCATACATTGCAATGCCAGTATTCAATATTTCCCTCGTTTATACAGGTTGGCTCAACACTTGCATAATGTGTCAACGGATCTGTAACATTGTGGAATGCGAAGTTTTCTCCTGCTGCGTAGGTTTCGGCTGTGGAGCCTTTATGGCCTATGAGCACAAGTGTACTGTTCTTCTCGGTATCTGAATTGTAGCCGATCGCACGTTTCTCGATTTTTACAGAATTCCCTGGAATGTAAACGCTTCTGAGCGCCTGGCAGCCTTTAAATGCATCGGTGTCAATCTTAGTTACATTTTCCGGGATGGTGATGTCTGTAAGTTTACTGCAGTCTACAAATGTACCATATACAACATTTGTCAGCCCTTTTGGCAAATGAATTGTTTCGAGACCATAACAGGCTGAAAATGCATATTCCCCAATTTCTGTCACACTGTCTGGAATTTCCAGACTCTTAATGCTACGACACCAGGTAAATGCATGCTCACCTATTGTCTTCAGGTTCTTCGGCAGTTTTATGCTTTCAAGATTATAGTCATCATAAAATATACTGTCTTTGATCTCGGTGATACTGTCCGGAAGTTCAACAGTTTTTAAATTGTCATTCCTTGCAAATGCATATTTTCCTATATCTGTTACGGATCCCGGAACTATCATCGTACTGTATTGATCACTTGAAAATGCACTGTCTCCGATTGTTTTCAGACCATTCGGTAATTTAAACTCTGTTACGCCAGTGCTACTAAATGCGCCAGCTTCAATCGTTGTCACTCCAGCTGGCAGATTAATTTCCGTCAGTCTTCCACAGCCTGAAAAAGCCGCTTCTCCAATTTCTGTGACACCGTCTGGAATTACAATACTGTTCAATCTTCCGCACCCTGAAAACATAGAATTATTTATACGTTTAAGTCCGGATGGAAGTTTAACACTTCTCAAATCTGAACAGCCGGAAAATACTCCTGTTCCTATATCTGTCAGACTATCCGGAATTTCAATAGCTGTTAAGCTGCTGCAATTATAAAAGGTATTCGCTTCTATACTTTTCAGATTTTTGGAAAGTGTTACACTACTGAGCTTCTCACAATATGCAAACGCATTCTCTCCTAAGGTTGTCAGGCTGTCCGGTAAAACAATACCGCCTCCTAATTCACTGCAATTCGCAAACGCAACCTTTCCAATTGATGTCACACTGTTTGGAATATTGATGCTGCTCAGGCTACTGCAATTATAAAACGTACCTTCTTCAACAGTTGCAAGACCTTCCGGTAATACAATATTATTCAGTTTTTCACAGTGGTCAAATGCTCTCTGTCCTATTGATGTTACACTTTTAGGAATATTAACACTGCTCAGGTTACTGCAATACTGAAATGCGCTCTCTCCAATAGTCGTTACGCTCTCTGGTAATACAACATTCTGTAAGCCACTACATTCAGAGAATGTATAACTTTCTATCGTTGTTACTCCCTGAGGAATAGTGACGTTATTTAAATTATTACAACAACGGAATGCATATTTTCCAATATTTGTTAAACTTTCCGGCAATACGATTGTACTTAGGCTTTCACAGTTTGAAAATGTCCAATTACCCAAGGTCGTTAAACTTTTCGGCAGTGTCACAGTGCTCAAATCACTACAATTTTCAAATACTCCTGCTCCCTCCGAAACCTTAAGAGCTGTAATTCCTTCCCCAATTTCCGCACTTTTTATTTTTTTATCGTTACTGGTGATACTGTTAAAATATTCATCTACAATTCCACTACCCTCAATCACAAGCCGTCCATCCCCATACAGCGTATAAGTAGCGTTACTTCCACAGCTTCCACTGTCAACAACTTTCGAACTGTCACCCGCACCAGCTATCACAGCTTCTCCATCCGAAAAACCATTTTCCACTTCTGCTTCCAGTTCTACATTCTCAGAGCTGTCTGCTTCTGTCTCTACATTCAGTTCCTCTGCACTGTCGTCAAACATCTCCAGATTACTGGCATCGTCAGCCTGCGCATTCTCATCGGATCCTTCACTTTCAGTTTCTTCCTCGCCTTCTGCGTCTGACGCTGCAGCGACAGTTTCCTCACTTTCATCCGCTCCTGCAGTTTCATTTTCCGCTGCATCTACTGCAATTTCCGCTGTTGTCTCTGTCGCTGTATCTCCGTTTTCTGTTCCTGCTACTTCTGTTTCATCTGCCTGAAATTCCTCAGCCGCATACACAGACACTGTCTCCACCGGAGCCGCCGCTGTTGTCAGGATCATAGCCCCAGACAGCAGCCATGCAATATTCTTTTTCTTCATAGATTTCCCCCATTTTCAAATTCACATTTATAATAAAATTATAAATTTCCCATCACATTTAATCAAGCTTTGTTTAGAATATTTTTGTCATATTTTGTCTGTTTACAGACATTTTTTAACATTTTTTCTACTATGAAAACCCGGCAGCTCCACATGTGAAAACTTTTGTACCTGCTTTATTACCAAAATACCAAAAATACGACGTGCAGTTATTCAAAATAAATATCTGTACTTTCTTCTCCTGTTCATAATAATCTCAAATACTCTTTCTTTATATTCCTGCGGATAATAACTTTCCATATCCAATATTTCTTTTACATCTTTTTCATTAAATTTCAGCCTTATCTGCTGACCATACAATTCTTCTGCAATCTCAATCTGCTCATCAAAATCTTCACACAGAGTTTTTGATCGTGCCTCCTCCATCAGATTATTTATGTTTTCTTCCATCGGATAATCCATCTGTATATCTGATAGCAGTCCTGCACCATTATCAAATATTGGACATAAATGATATTTTTCTTCTGCATCCATTAAGACTCCAATATTATGCATATGCCGATCTTCATTCATAAAAAATGTATCAATTGCCAGGATCTTACTCATATACTTTCCAAAATCGCTAATTCCCGTAATGCGTTCCGTCTGATCTACTATAAATTCCAGTCTTTCCGAATGTTCTGGAATCGTGAATAATTTTTTATAAAGACTTTCATTATAAAATCCATAAAAAAGTCTTTCTAATGTAATAAGCTGCCATCCCTCAGGCAAAAAATTTTCACTTTTACATCCCAGATATTTTCTTCTCTTATAACTAATCTCTTCTGTTTTATATAAAACATACTCTTCCTGTTTCAGTGAAGATTTTTCCAACAAACGTGAAACAACATATTCCACCAATCCCTCATATCCCATATAATCAGCTTTATACCATACATTGTTCCTGCACCATTTCAATTGGTTTCCTTTTGACGATTGTCTGTCATTTGTTTTGATATCCTGTTCAAAAAGCTGTACCATCTTTACCTCTCAATCCTGATCCAGAAATCATCCTCTGCCATTCTTCCTTCGGTCTTTTCTATGATCATAAACGGATCATAAAATGGCAGATTCAAATCTTCTAATACCAATTTTATTTTGTCTCGTTGTCTCGGGAAACAACGAGATTCCAGAAATTCCTCGTATTCTTCAAAGGTTGGTTTTTCATTTCGGCCAAATGCTTTTTTAATAAAATTGTTTGTATAATTATATATTTTTACTTTTCTGCCTCTCTCATCCACATCAATAATCGTACATATTTCACTCTTAAACATGTACCATAAGCGTATCGGATATTCTTTTTCCGGCACGCGGAGGTTTTCCTCTATCTGAGGATACTCGTTTAAAATATGAACTAATGTCGTAACCGGTCCTGTAATATCCCGATTTTCACTTTCCCATCTTTCTATTGTTTTCTGAGATACATTTACTAACTTTGCAAAATCTTTTTGTGTAAGCTTCAATTTCTTCCTTAAAATTCGTATATCTTCTGCCCGTATCGAATGTTTCACAGCATATCCTGTCATTTTAGATTCCCCCTTTTTTATTAATATACCCTTATTTTAAGGGTATAACAAGCTATTTTATTCCTTATTTTAAGGGTTTTCTATATTTATAAAAAACCCGGCAGCTGCACATGGAAAACTCTCCATGTTTCATCTGCCGGGCTTCTGTTTTTATTTTCTTTTGTATTCTTTCACTGTTATGGCGATTTTACGTACGCCTGCTTCATTGTTACTTCACCGTTATCTTACAGTTCAGTTTTTTCGCTCCGCTCTGCACGGTGATCACGGCCGTCCCTTTTCGGATTCCCTTTACAACACCTTTGGAATTTACCGTAGCGATCCTGCGATCCGAGGAACGGAAAAGAATCTTTTCGTCGCTGTAATACGGCACGGTCACTGCCTGGATCGTATATGTTTTTCCACGAAGTATGGTTTTTGTTTTGGGCACGCCGGTCATCTTTGCGGTCCTTACTGCGGCAGTATTGTTCAAAAAACGGAACCCATTTTTCTTTGCGTAAGTCTGCGCAGTAGAACCCTTTTTTCCGGCAATGACAAAAGTTTTATTTTTTCCATTATTGAAATTATAGCCGATCGCTTCTTTTTCTATCACTGTTTTACTGTTGAGGATCGTAATCTTTTTCATTGCCAGGCAATCATAAAAAGCATGGCTTCTGATCTTTTTCACACTGGCAGGTACTGTAATATTCCCCAGTTTTCGACAATTACTGAATACACCGTTCCCGATCTCTGTAAGCTTCTTCGGCAACGACACCTTTCTGAGATCTGTACAAAAAGAAAACGCACCTTCACCAATAACCGTAACACTGTCCGGAAAGCTTACTCCTGTCAAACCGCAATGCCGAAAGGCCGCTCTTTCTATCCTGGAAACGCCCTGTCCAAGCGTAACCTTTTTCAGCTTCATATCCGCCTCAAATAACGATTCCGGTAATATTTTCACACTTCCCGGAATGATGACAGATTCCAGACTGTTACAGTAACTGAAAGCATATTCATCAATTTTTGTTACAGTTTTCGGTACATCTAGGCTCATAAGCTTACTCTGGTAAAAAGCATATGCACCAATGCTTTTCAGTCCATCAGGAAGCTTGATCCTGGTGATCGCAGTATCTCCAAATGCTCTTACTCCAATACTCCGCAGAGTTCCCGGCAACGAAATCCTCTTCATATTTCTGCAGTCTGAAAAGGTTCTGTCACCGATTCCCGTGATCCCAGATGCAACGGTTACTGTTTTTATCATTGCTGATCTGTATGAAAAATCATCGGTAACCTTAACCTCCCCTTTTCCCTGTATCTGCAGGTTTCCATTGGAGTACAATCGGTAAACAGCTTTGCTTCCACAGGAGCCCTTCGCAACAAGCTTTGCAGTGCTCTGCACACCTGCTGCCGATGCTTCCTGCGCATATTCAGCCGCATAACCAGTCTGTGCATGTACAGCCACAGAAGATACACAGGACCCTGTCAGGATCATTGCCGTTGATAACAGTATTGCGATTTTTTTCCCAAACATAAAAGCTCCCTCCCTGAGAATCGATCGGATATCCACGATCTTCTCCCATGCAGCAACAAAAGGACCGACATACATCCGGTCCTCCTGTTCATCATTTAGAATCTGTTGGTTAATCCAACCACATACATATCTTCTTTATATTCCGGGATCTTCACAAGAAGTCCTTCTGCAGTATCTTCAGTTTCTACCTTCACTGCCGGATCAAATGGTCTCAGCTGTCCGTGATAGCCCTTGATCAGGAATTCATTGGCACCTTCCTTCAGATGATCTGCAAACACATTCAGATTTCCGTCTTTCTGTGTATAATGGAGCTCGATTCCACTCTCAAGCAGCTCAGATTCACGGTCACTGCAGCGTGTTCCGTAAATACCGTCATGGTTTACCTTCAGCCATGCACCCAGGATCTTCAGTCTTCTTACCTGCTCCTCCGGGATAGTTCCGTCTGCCTTCGGGCCGATGTTCAGGAGAAGATTTCCGTTATTTGCCACTGTTCCGACAAGAAGTGAGATCAGATCCGGAACAGAGATCAGCTTGTCATCGCCTTCGTTGGCATTATAACCGAAGGATAAGCCCATTCCACGGCACATCTCCCATTTCTCATTTCTGTTTACAGAACCGGCTTTATATTCCTTAGTAAGGAAATCATGATAACGTCCGTTGAAACGGTCATTTACCACACCCTCCGGAACCTTATTGTAATAATGTGCAAAGAAATACGGCATCATCTCTTCACTCTGTGTCGGCCATCCGATATCATTCCAGAACACACTCGGTGCATAATCATCTACAAGCTCTTTCATCTGATTATAGGAATAATCTGCATATGCAAATGTCGGACTGGCTGTTCCAAACAGATCATCATCCTCAAAAATAGGATCGTTTGCATACTGCCAGTCGATCAGTCCGGAATAATACAGGCCCATGCGGATTCCTGCGTCACGGACAGCTTCTGTCAGCTCACCGGTGATATTTCTCTTCGGTCCCATTTCTACGGAATTGAAATGTGTATATTTACTTGGGAACAGGCAGAATCCGTCATGATGCTTGGTTGTCAGAACAACATACTCCGCACCTGCTTCTTTGAAGATCTCTGCCCACTGCTTCGGATCCCAGTTTTCAGCTTTCCACATAGGAATAAAATCTTCGTATTTGAAATCTTTTCCGTATTTTTCTATATGATGCTTATATGTAGGGCCTTTTCCAATGTTCAGAGAATTGTAATACCATTCTGCATACGGATTATCCGCAAACCATTCCTTGGAATCAACCTCTCCCAGCTCCCATGTATGCGGTGCAAATGCCGGCACAGAATAAATTCCCCAATGGATAAAAATTCCAAATTTACAATCCTCATACCATTTTGGAACTGTGTGTGCATTTACAGAGTTCCAGTTTCCTGTGAATCTTACATCTCCCATAATTAAAATACCTTATCCTTTCTGTCCTTTCAAAAAGACATTATAATTTACTTGCTTCCCCCAACAGCTATTCTACTGTGATCTTCAATACCACCGGCATATCTCCCGCCTCAATAACCCCTCTTCCGCAGGAAATATCCAGTTCTTTATTTCTCGCAAATGCCGGATGCAGATCTGTTCCGAGAATCTCAATATCCCGGATCGTGGATTTCAAAAGCTTCATATCATTGCCAAGAGCTTTGATATGGATCTCTCCATCCTCCGGCCAGTGCAGAACAGTCGCATAAATATGATTGCTCTTACTTGTAAAACGGATATCCTCAGAAGTAAAGTGCTTATCATAGGTATCCGTGAAATGTCCCTCCGGAACCACCGTCGGTCCCTCTCCGAATATCTTCCAGTATCTGGTTCCGTATATCGCCTCTCCGTTTACCTTCAGCCATTTTCCCATTTCTCTCAGGATATGTGCATCCTCTTCCGGAATTGTTCCATCCGGCTTCGGTCCGATATTAAGAAGAAGTGCACCATTTTTGCTGACTACATCGATCAGATCCAGCACTACATCGGAAGGCTTCTTATAATCATTTCCAATGGTATAGCCCCAGGAATTCTTAGCTACAGACGTATCATTCTGCCACAGATCCGGTGTGATATGGTCTAACTGACCTCTTTCCAGATCATTGACTGCGCTGCCGTAAACATATGCGTCAAATTTGGCATCAATGGCTGTTTCTTTTCCCCACTGTGCAGAACGGTTGTAATAATATGCTGCAAATTTACGAAGATACGGTTTCCATGCATACTGCTGGATCCACCAGTCAAAATACACGATGGATGGCTGATATTTATCCACGATCTCGCAGGTGCGGACAAGCCAGTCCTGCATATGCTCCTCTGTCGGAGGATTGTCATAAATATCACTCATATCTCTGGTGATTCCTGCTGCCGGCCCATAAAGATCCGCATATTCCGGATCATTGACATCAGCCTCCGGGATCTGACGACCTCCATTAAAGAACCAGTAATGCTCTGCTCTGTGAGAAGAAGCACCGAGAACCATTCCCTCTTTCTCAACCTCTGTCTTCAGCTCTCCGAGAATATCTCTTTTCGGTCCCATCTCAGCAGCGTTCCAGCGACAAAGGTCACTGGCATACATCTGAAATCCATCGTGATGCTCCGCTACCGGAACTACGAACTTCGCCCCCGCCTCTTTAAATAAAGCCGCCCATTCCTTCGGATCAAACTTCTCAGCCTTAAACTGAGGAATAAAATCCTTGTAGCCGAATTTATCCAGAGTTCCGTATTTCTCTGTATGATGCAGGTTCTCCTTAGAGCCTTTCACATACATATTTCTGGGATACCATTCATTTCCGAATGCCGGAACACTGTAAACACCCCAGTGGATAAAAATTCCGAATTTATCTCTTGCATACCACTTCGGCGTAGGATGCTCACAGAGAGAATCCCAGGTATCCGTGTATGGTCCCTGTGCGATCACCTCATCGATCCGAGAAAGGTATTCTTCTTTTTTCATCTGTTCGTCCTCTTTACATCTTTTATTTATATTGTATGGATGTCTCTATGTTATCATCAAACCTTTTGGTTGTATATGCCCAACAATTCACAAATAAAACGTTTCGTTTTTATATAAAACATACAACAAAAAAAGACCTTGATGATGTTTTTGTTCCAACTTCATCAAAGTCTTTTCTTTTTTACATAATATTCTCTTCGATCACCTTTTCGATCCGTCTCTTCACTTCTTCTGCGAGCTCTGTGGTATGCATATCTTTGTATTCCTCATAATACATCGGAGGAAGGATATGCACCTGTACGGTGATCCTCTCTGTAGAACCGGTATCAAAAGCCTTAAAGGAATCGATCAGTGCAACCGGAACGATCGGGCATTTCGTCTTGGTGGCAGTCTTGAAGCTGCCGCCCTTGAACGGTCCCGGATGATTTCCGTTTTTACTTCTGGTTCCCTCCGGAAAGATCAGATAATTACGACCAGCCTTCACTTCCCGTATTACATTGACAATGACCTGCATGGACTGCTTCAGGTCTTCCCTGTCAATGATAAAGGCCTTCATACAGGCAAAAACCTGCTTCAGAAAAGGAATCTCTCCAACTTCCTTCTTGGCAACTACCGAAAAAGGAACCGGGCATGCCCGGATGATCGCCAACACATCAAACAGTCCCTGGTGATTCGGAAAAAACATAAACCCCTTTTCTTTTGGGATATTTTCAGCTCCATGCACATCAATATGGATATTTCCGCCTTCAATGGCATGCTCATCTACCAGTCTCAGGAATGCGTATTTCTTCTCTTCCGGATAATCATCTGTATGCGCTGCATACCAGCAAAGCTTGATCCACCAGTAAGGAACAAAGACTATATTTCTGAGCACCATCAGCAAAATCCTCTTCATTCTTACATCCTCCCGCCTCTGCTTTATCCGTTCAGTTTCCCTGCGATCTTATCCTCGTATCCCGGATTCTTTTTCAGAAAAACCTCATAAGCCTTTGTATAATCTGTATAGGTTTTCGTAGTCATAAATTTCTGATAATCCTTAGCAGCCTGCTGGCTGATCTTATCTGAAATCTCAGAAGGCGCATACAGATAATACTTTTTGTCCTGGACCTTTACAAGATAGGTACTGATACATGGATATTCCTGCTCGTTCTCCAGAACAAGATTATAGCGGATATAAACATAAGAATAATTTTTGTTTTCAGAAATGGAGCCACAGCTGTCGATATTTACATCCTTTACTCCATGGGCCTGAAAATATTTTATCGTGGAGGAAATCTCTGTTTTCGCCTCATCCGATAACTTATCCGCACTGTAACAGCTCTGCATCTTTTTATTCTTGCCTGCTGCTGCCGCTTTGATGTAGCCTTCCACAACCCCCTCCGGAGTTCTGTGGCTGATCTTTCCGCAACCTCTGGCCGCCAGAACGATCACCAGCAGGATCAAAATGATCCCCGCCAGTGTCGCAATATGGACAAAATTCAGTTTTTTATTAGAGTATTTCAGCTTCTTTACTGATTTTTTTCTGCGTTTTTTCTTTGTCGTCGTCATGACTTATCCTCGACCTTATTCCTCTTCACTGCCTGTGACAGCTTCCTCTGCAGAGCCTTCTTCGTTATCGCCGGTTTCTCCGTCAGCTTTTTCGGTAGTTGTATCTGCTTCCGGATCTTTATCTCTTACCTTGGCGATACTTGCAACGGTTACACCCTCTGTAAGATTAATCATCTTCACACCGGAGGTGATCCTTCCAAGAACAGAGATATCCGCACACTGCAGACGGATAATGATACCCTCTGTAGTGATCATCATGATCTCGTTCTCTTCGTTGACAGCCTTGGCGCCAACAACATTTCCGGTCTTCTCGGTGATCTTGTAGCACTTCACACCCTTACCGCCACGGTTCTGGACAACGAACTCACTCATAGCTGTACGTTTGCCCATTCCGTTCTCGGAAACTACAAGCAGATAATCTCCCTGAGTGTTCAGCTGCATGGCAACAACTTCATCACCGTCAGTAAGATTCATACCTCTTACTCCCATGGACGCACGGCCTGTGCTGCGGACATCCGTTTCCTTAAAGCGGATACACTGTCCGTCCCTGGTCACAAGAATAATATCTTTATTATTATCAGTAGCCTTAACCTCGATCAGCTCGTCATCATCACGAAGAACGATTGCTGTAAGACCTGTCTTACGGACATTCTCGTAATCCTTGATCGGAGTTTTCTTCACAAGGCCTTTCTTGGTGGCCATCATCAGATAATGCCCCTCTTCATATTTACGAAGCGGGATCACAGCTGTGATCTTTTCTCCCGGTGCAAGCTGCAGAAGATTGATGATCGCAGTTCCTCTGGCTGTACGACCAGCCTCCGGGATCTCATATACCTTCAGTCTGTATACACGTCCTGTATTAGTAAAGAACATGAGATAATGGTGCGTTGTCGTCATCAGAAGCTCTTCGATATAGTCATCCTCAATCGTCTGCATACCCTTGATTCCTCTGCCGCCACGGTTCTGGCTGCGGAAGTTGTCAACGGTCATACGCTTGATATAACCAAGCTTTGTCATTGCGATCACTGTATTTTCTCTCGGGATCAGATCCTCTGTAGAGATATCATATACATCGTATCCGATGGAAGTCTTTCTGTCATCGCCGTATTTCTCTGCAATGGCAAGGATCTCCTCACGGATCACCCGGAGAAGGAGCTTGCGGTCAGCAAGGATTGCCTGGAACTTGCGGATCTTCTCCATAAGCTCTGCATACTCAGCCTCCAGCTTCTCTCTTTCCAGACCTGTCAATGCACGGAGACGCATATCCACGATCGCCTGTGCCTGCACATCTGTCAGCTCAAAACGATCGATCAGCTCCTGCTTGGCGATCTGTACGTTGCGGGAACCACGGATGATGCGGATCACTTCGTCAATATTATCAAGTGCCTTCAGAAGACCCTCCAAAATATGGGCTCTCTCCTGTGCCTTATTAAGATCATACTGTGTTCTTCTGCGAACTACATTCTCCTGATGCTCCAGATAGTACTCCAGCATCTCTTTCAGGTTCAGAACCTTCGGTTCCATACTTCCATGATTTGGAACAAGAGAAAGCATGATCACACCAAAAGTATCCTGCAGCTGTGTATGCTTGTAAAGCAGATTCAGGATCACGTTGGCATTGGCATCCTTACGAAGATCAATACAGATTCGCATACCCTCACGGCTGGAATGGTCGTTCAGGTCTGTGATCCCGTCGATCTTTTTGTCACGGACAAGCTCTGCGATCTTCTCGATCAGACGTGCCTTGTTTACAAGGTACGGGAGCTCGGTAACCACGATACGGGATTTACCGTTTGGCAAAGTCTCGATATTTGTCACCGCACGGACACGGATCTTGCCACGTCCGGTACGGTAAGCTTCCTCGATCCCTCTCGTTCCGAGGATGGTCGCTCCTGTAGGGAAATCCGGTCCCTTTACGATCTCAAGAAGCTCCTCCATAGCTGTTTCTCTGTCTTCTTCTACAATGTTGTCAATGATCTTAACAACTGCATTGATAGTTTCACGAAGGTTATGCGGCGGAATATTGGTTGCCATACCTACCGCAATACCTGTAGTACCGTTTACCAAAAGGTTCGGAAAACGTGCCGGAAGCACAACCGGCTCACGCTCTGTCTCATCAAAGTTCGGCTGAAAATCAACCGTATCCTTGTTGATGTCAGCAAGCATCTCCATGGATATCTTGCTGAGACGTGCCTCTGTATATCGCATGGCAGCCGCACCGTCACCATCCACGGAACCAAAGTTTCCATGTCCGTCAACCAGCGGATATCTTGTGGACCATTCCTGAGCCATATTGACCAGCGCACCATAGATGGAGCTGTCACCGTGCGGATGATATTTACCCATGGTATCACCGACAATACGCGCACATTTTCTGTGTGGCTTGTCAGGACCATTATTCAGCTCGATCATAGAGTACAGAACTCGGCGCTGTACCGGCTTCAGACCGTCTCTTACATCAGGCAAAGCTCGTGAGGCGATAACACTCATGGCATAGTCGATGTAAGATTCCTTCATCGTTTTTTCCAGATCCACTTCGTGGACTTTGTCAAAAATATTATCTTCCATTCTTCTTTATTCTCCTAGATATCAAGATTCTTAACGAATCTTGCATTTTCTTCGATAAATTCACGTCTTGGCTCTACCTTGTCTCCCATAAGAGTGGTAAATGTCAGATCGATCTCAGATGTGGCAGCTTCGTCCATGGTCACACGGAGAAGGATTCTCTTCTCAGGGTCCATAGTAGTCTCCCAGAGCTGCTCGGCATCCATCTCACCCAGACCTTTATAACGCTGGATCTTATTGTTTCCGTCACGTCCGATCTCGGTAAGGATATTATTCAGCTCATCATCGTCATATGCATACCATACCTTTTTGTTCTTCTCCACTTTATAGAGAGGAGGCTGCGCCAGGTATACATATCCCTGCTTGATCAGCTCCGGCATGAAACGATACAGGAAGGTCAGAAGCAGTGTTGCGATATGCGCACCGTCAACATCGGCATCGGTCATAATGATGATCTTGTGATAACGAAGCTTGGAAATATCAAAATCCTCATGGATTCCGGTTCCGAAGGCAGTGATCATTGCCTTGATCTCTTTGTTTCCGTAAATCTTATCCAGACGTGCCTTCTCAACATTCAGGATCTTACCACGCAGCGGAAGGATTGCCTGTGTGGCACGGTTTCTCGCTGTCTTGGCAGAACCGCCCGCGGAATCTCCCTCTACGATATAGATCTCACAGTTCTCCGGATTCTTGTCAGAACAGTCTGCAAGCTTTCCCGGAAGCGACATGCTGTCCAGTGCGGATTTTCTTCTTGTAAGGTCACGTGCCTTTCTGGCTGCCTCTCTGGCTCTCTGTGCAAGAACAGATTTCTCAACGGTAGCCTTGGCAACTGCAGGATTCTGCTCCAGGAAAATCTCCAGCTGTTTACTTACAACACTGTCTACCGCACCTCTTGCCTCACTGTTTCCAAGCTTCTGCTTGGTCTGACCCTCAAACTGCGGATTCTCGATCTTAACACTGACGATCGCAGTCAGGCCCTCACGGATATCATCACCGCTTAAGTTCGGCTCACTGTCCTTGAGAAGCTTGTTCTTACGTGCATAATCATTAAATGTATTGGTGATCGCATTACGGAAACCGGTAATGTGTGTACCGCCCTCCGGTGTATTGATATTGTTTACAAAGCCATAGGTGTTCTCTGTATAGGAATCATTATGCTGCAGCGCAACCTCTACAGACACGCCGTCCTTCTCACCCTCACAGTAAATGATCTCCGGGTAAAGAGCCTCCTTGCTTCTGTTCAGGTAGCTTACAAACTCACGGATACCACCCTCATAGTGGAATACCTTCTCGCGCTCCTGTCCCTCTCTCTTATCCTCCAGTACGATACGAAGGCCCTTAGTCAGGAAAGCCATCTCACGAAGTCTCTGTTTCAGGATATCATAATCATAAACAGTCTCCTCAAAGATCTCCTTGTCCGGAAGGAAATAAACCTTCGTTCCTGAAAGCCCCGGATCACAGTCACCTACCACCTTCAGCGGGTACATAGTTTTGCCACGCTCATATCTCTGTTTGTATTCCTTACCCTCTCGGTAGATGGTAACCTCCAGCCATTCGGAAAGTGCATTTACAACAGATGCACCAACACCGTGAAGACCACCGGAAACCTTATATCCTCCACCGCCGAACTTACCGCCTGCGTGAAGAATGGTAAATACAACCTCAACTGCCGGAATACCCGCCTTATGATTGATACCAACCGGAATACCACGACCATTATCTGTAACTGTAATGGAATTATCCGGATTGATATCTACATGGATCTCCGTACAAAAACCAGCCAGTGCTTCATCGACTGCGTTATCCACGATCTCATATACGAGATGATGAAGTCCACGGCTGGAGGTACTTCCGATATACATTCCAGGCCTCTTACGTACGGCTTCCAGTCCTTCCAGGATCTGGATCTGATCCGCGCCGTATTCTGTATTCTCTGCGCCCATGTCATTCCTCCTGTTCTTGTCGTCCGGACGTGTTTGAAAATTCATTTCTGCAGAACCATAGCAGCTTCAGAAATCATTACATCAAATCCTGAGCAAGATAAACTGATCTGTTAATTTCAGGAAATACTGTATTTTCATTTTGCAGAAAGCAATTCTCAAACCCGCTCCGGAAGTGTCATTTATACCTGTAAAATAAATATTTTTTACATACGAATACAGAGTTTATTATAGCACAAAAAAGCCTGTATTTCCACGCAAAATCATAGGAAATACAGGCAAAAAAGTATCTTATTAAATGCAATCCCAAAACATAGCACAATATGGTCTATACTGCAAGCAAATCATTTCGACAAAATCCGCACAGTACTTTTTATTACCACAAAAAAAAGCCACATACGTTCCCAAAAATCCTTGGTCACAGTATGCAGCTTATTCAATCATCCACGATCACGTTACCTACGATCCGTACCACAATTACACCTGATCATTCAGCAGAACCTTCTCCATCCAGAAGTGCCTTATAAATATCCCGCTTGGAAACACCACGATCCCTGGCAGCAAGCTTCATGGCATCCTTCCTGGAATTCCCCTGCTGCTCATACATCGCCACATGCTCCGCAATGGAAATCTCCTCCCAGGAAGCACGCTTCTCCGCCTCCATCTCACTGCGGCTCCTGCCCTCGATCACAAGAACACACTCACCCAGCGGCTTCTCATCTTTATAAAAATCCATCAAATCATCGATCGTAGTCCGGAATGCCGTCTCATGCTTCTTGGTCAGCTCTCTGCAAAGAGTCATCCGGCGGTTGCCAAGCGCCTCTCTGAGCTCACCAAGAGTCCGTACAAGCCTGTGAGGTGCCTCATACAGGATAATAGTCCTGGTTTCACAGGAAAGCTCCTCCAGGATCGTTTTTCGTTCTTTCTTATCCGCCGGAAGAAAAGCCTCGAAAGCAAAACGCCTGGTATGCAGGCCTGACAAAGTCAGAGCAGTGATGCAGGCAGCAGGACCTGGAAGTGAAGTCACTTCAATTCCGGCTTCATAACACATGGCGGCAAGCTCCTCCCCGGGGTCTGAGATACCCGGAGTACCTGCATCTGTGATCAACGCAATGTTTGTACCCGCCAGCAGCTTTTCCACGAGGACATGGCCCTTATCGATCTTATTGTATTCGTGGTAGCTGGTCATGGGGGTTTTTATATCAAAATGATTCAGAAGTTTTATGCTGTTGCGGGTATCCTCCGCAGCGATTAAGTCCACTTCCCGAAGGGTTCTTAGTACTCGAAGGGTGATATCTTCGAGATTTCCTATGGGGGTGGCGCATAAGTATAGTTTTCCGTTTTGTTTCATATTTTCCTCTTTTCTCGCTTGACCGCGGGGAGTTGTTTTCCACTTGGCCGTGGGGGAGTTGTTTTGCTTAACCGCGGAGGATATTCCACTTAACCGTGGGGGATATTCCGCTTGACCGCGGGGGTTTGTTTAAGTTTGGGAACTTTGAAAACCGCAAAGGGGCCGCAAAGCCGCGCCCCCTCTGCACACCCCTTGGGCTTTTTTTAAGTAGTGCAAGGGATTCGTTGTTCTTATTTGTTGACTTGTGTCTGTATGCTTCGGTATTCAGCGCACTACGCTGTGCCGATGTTGTTTTATTTCTTCACTTTCTCTGTGGTTCGCTTCTGGCAAAGTGCCCGTATGCTTCGATATTCAATATGCTACGCTGTGCCGATATTATTTCATTTCTTCACTTTCTCAGTGGTTCACTTCCGGCAAGGTGCCCGTATGCTTCGATATTCAATGTGCTACGCTATGCCGATATTATTTCATTTCTTCACTTTCTCAGTGATTCACTTCTGGCAAGGTGTCTGTATTCTTCGATACTCAGTGCGCTACGCGTTGCGATCTCTCGCTTTGAATCTCAGGCGAGGGGAGGCAGGCTGCTGGTGGTGACGTTAGCGGAGCCCCCGTCAGCGAGGTGAGGATAGCTGCTGCCACCGAGCGCACTGTTTGAGCGAAGCGAGTTTGCGCGAATGGCAGCAAACCGGCGCCGCAGCCGAGCAGGGGGCGCAGCGTGTCACCACCAGCAGCCTGCCTCCTCTCGCCGTCCCTTCACCAACCGAAGTACCACAGCCACCACTACCTCCCAGCCATCCAGCGCAGCGCCGATGGCCCAAAACCTCCCGAGCAGCCACCCAATCTCTCACAACCAAACAACCAACCAGGCAGCCACCCTAAGCCACAACATCACAACATTCACACCATCCGATACAACTCCAAAACATCCTCCGTATAAACCCCAGGCCGCTCATAAACCACCAGCGGTCGCTCAACCCGGATTCTGGAATTCCCGCCCTTACAAGCCTCGATCAACACCATATTCGGCTCCTTATCAATAAAAGGATACACCAGCTGCATCCTCTTAGGCTCCAGCTTATACTTCGTCAAAGTCGCCATCAGCTCCACCAGCCGAAACGGCCTGTGCACCAGAAAAAACCGCCCCCGATCCTTCAGGACCCGGGCAGCCTGACAAGCCACATCATCAAACGAACACAAAATCTCATGCCTCGCGATCGCCTTCGGAAGATGCGGATTCGTCAACCCATGCTGCCCGATCATATACGGCGGATTACACGTCACCACATCAAAAGAAGCCGCCCCAAAAATCCCGGCAGCCTCCCTGATATCACCCTCAACGATCCGAACCCTGTCCTCAAGACCATTATACCTCACACTACGGTCAGCCATCTCCGCACACTCATGCTGGATCTCCAGCCCCGTGAAATGCTCCCCATCCGTACGATCAGAAAGCAAGATCGGAATGATCCCCGTACCGGTCCCCATATCCAGCGCAACCTCACCCCTCTTCACCCGGGCAAAACCAGACAACAGAACCGCATCCATCCCAAAGCAAAACTTCTTCGGATCCTGGATCACAAACAACCCATTCTGAAGATCATCCACACGCTCACCGCAATAAACCAGATCACTTCTCATTCGGCTTCGAATCTCCCTTTTTAACCTCTTTCTCCTCGTGGTCAGCAGAACCACCCTTACCCTTTTTTCTCTTAGGACGGAACCTCAGATCACGGACCGGAAACTCCTGGATCTCCTTCTCGTCATTCACCTCAACCACGATCTTAACCATCTGCCTGAGAACATTCACACTCTGGACCGTACCCGAAACACCCTGCGGCGTCGTTACCATATCACCGATACCCGGAAGATTCCGGTTCAGCTCCTCATAAGTCTCCTGCTCATTCTTCAGACAGCACATCAGACGACCACAGACACCGGAAATCTTCGTCTGGTTCAGAGAAAGATTCTGCTCCTTCGCCATCTTGATGGAAACCGGCGCAAACTCCGAAAGATACGTATGACAGCAAAGCGTCCTTCCACAGATACCAATACCTCCAAGGATCTTCGTCTCATCACGGACACCGATCTGGCGAAGCTCGATCCTGGTCTTAAACACAGACGCCAGATCCTTAACCAGCTGCCGGAAATCAATACGGCCATCCGCTGTAAAATAAAACAGCACCTTGTTATTATCAAAGGTATACTCCGCATCGATCAGCTTCATATCAAGCCCATGCTCACGGATCTTCTTCTTGCAGATCCTAAAAGCCTCTTTCTCCTTCTGGCGGTTCTCAGCCTCATGGTCCTCGTCCTCCTTCGTTGCAACACGGAGAACCTCCTTCAGCGGATGGACCACCTCGTCCTCCTTCACGCTGCGCGGCTCCAGGACAACACGGCCATACTCCACACCACGGGCAGTCTCCACGATCACATGATCGCCGACCTTCACCTTATAATTCTTAGGATTAAAATAATAAATCTTACCAACGTTACGAAATCTGACTCCAACTACCTTTTCCATTCTATTTCTCCCTAATTGTCAGGAACAGGAGCTCCAGGGCAAGTTCGAGATTAACATTGGCACGGAGACGCACCTTCGTCTTCTCCAGTGCCTCAAGGATTTTTTCGATATTCTCATAAGAACGCTCGCTGGCCTGCTCTCTGATAAAATTAATCTCCTGTTTAAAAACCAGGTTGTCAATTTCCCTTGTTGCCTTAAACATCAGAACATCGCGGAACCAGAACTGGAAAATATCCAGATAATCATTGATATTATTCTTATCAGCAGTCAAAGTCTTGATCGCCTCTGTCAGCTCATAAACCTCCATGGAATTGGCATATTTCAAAATCTTCAGGGCATTGGCAGTCATATCCGCAAACTCCTGAGAAGTAGCAGCCTCCTTCGCCTTGCCGATACTGCCCTGCGCATAAGACGCATCGATCTCAGCCTGATAATCCGGCACCTGAAGATGCTCCATCAGATATTCCTTCACAAGACTGTCATCCACCACCTTCAGATCCAGACGCACACATCTGGAACGGATCGTAGGAAGAAGACTGTCGATATTGCTTGTCAGCAGCATGATCACCGCATATTCCGGCGGTTCCTCGATAGTTTTCAAAATGGCATTCTGCGCCTGCACTGTCATCATCTCCGCATCCGGAATGATATAAATCTTATACGGACTGCAGTACGGCTTGATATCCACATCACGCACAACCTGGTCACGCACCTCGTCAATGCTGATGCTTCCAGGCTTCTCATGAGTTACTGTAATGATATCCGGATGATTCTTGCCGATCACCTTCTTACAGGAATCACAAGTCATACACGGTTCAGACTCTCCCGATTCGCACTGCAGCGCTGCCGCAAAAGTCCCCGCAAGAAGCTTCTTGCCGGATCCCGGTTCCCCTGTAAAAATATAAGAGTGGGATACCTTCCCTGTCTCTATCGCATTCTTCAAATGCCTGATTATATCGTCATGGCCGATGATGTCATGAAATCCTGCCATAAGAATCACCTCTTTCTGCCTTTTGTGCCCTCCGTTATACCCGGCGGACATCTTTCAACTAATTATAACATAATCTTCTGTATAAAAAAAACTATTTTTCCTTATTGTACAGATTTTATATAATTTACGATCTCCTTCACACATTCATCCAGATTATGATTCTCAAAACGCTTCCATATACCTGCTTTAAGAATATTTTCCTCGGAAAAATCATTCTGGTCTGCAAGAAAACGCCTGCACATCTCCTCGTACTTCGGCACCTCCTGGGTCTTCTCCCTGGCAAGCGCACGCTCCAGACGCTCTCCGTCTTCCACCTCTATATAAATAGGCCACATCACTTCATTGCCGTAATACTCCCGGAGTCTCACAAAAGACTCCAGTGTACCGATCCCAAGATAGCTGTCATTACCCACAGACACCTGCCCGTCATCCGCAGTAAAATATGTCCACGGCCCGTAAACCGTCTGATAAGTACGCGCCTCGATCAGCTTCCCGTTTCTTCGGAACTCCTTCAGTTTATTCTCATCTGCAAAAAAATATTCTCTTCCGTTCTCCTCTCCATCCCGGATCGGACGGGTAGTATAGATCACAAGCCGCTTAAGCCCCAGCTCCTGATTCCCCTCCAGCTGTCTGTAAATACTGTCCTTACCGGAAGAGCTTTTTCCCATAATGTAAAAAATCTTTCCCATATGTCTCCTCTGCTGCATATGCGTTACTATACACGCTCTGATCCGTAATACACAGATCCGTCTGCTGCCACGCACCTCACATCTCATTTCTCACAACACACACCGTCTCACTGGTCTGGTCACTCAGGCCCTGGACCTCAAAGCCCTGTTCCAGGTATCTTCTCACATTTTTTACGAAATGTCCAGAAATCTGTTCCCCCGGAACGATCAGCGGGATCCCCGGCGGATAAAGATACGCAAACTCCCCGGACGTACGTCCGATACACTCATCCAGCGGACACCGCTCACTCTCCGCATCCATAGCCTGGGAGATACGCATGATCTGCTTCATTTTTCCGTTTTTCAAAGGCTCCTTCTCCACAGCCTCTTCTCTGTATTTTAACGATTCACGGCGGTCGATCTCTTCAATAGCATCACAAAGCCGCTCAAACCCCTCCGCCGTATCACCCACAGCCGCCAGCGCCAGCACATAATTCTCCGCCTCCATCTCCATTTCCAGATGAAACTCCCTCCGGAGGATCTGATGCAGCTCCCGGCCGTTCAGCGAACTGTCCACAGTAGAAAGCAATATCTTGGATCTGTCAAAATCAAAAACTCTCTGGCACTCACAGGCCTGCGGCGTTACCAGCCGGATATACTTACACTCGGAAAGACGCCTGCGTGCTTTTTCCAGATTCTCCGTAAACACACGGAACATCTCATCCCCCTCACGCTCCAGCTTATCCATGCACGCATCAATGCTGCTCATAAGAATATAAGAAGGACTGCTGCTCTGATAGATTCCCAGAAAACGCTTCAGTTTTTCCCGGCTCACACGATCACTGCACAGGTGGATCACCCCCGTCTGGGTCAAACAGGGCAGCGTCTTATGCACACTGTTGATCACCACATCCGCACCAAGCTGCGCCGCAGACACCGGAAAATAATCCGAAAACCGAAAATGCGCCCCGTGAGCCTCATCCACGATCAGCGGCACACCATAGTGATGCGCGATCTCCGCGATCCTAGCCACATCCGACACGATCCCGTCATAAGTCGGCGAAGTGATCAGCACCGCCTGGATCTCCGGATTTTCCGCCAGATACATTTCCACACGGCCGGGTGAAATCCCTCCGTTTATCCCCAATTTCGGATCCTCATGTGGATAAATATACGTGGCACTCAGCTCCCGCAGATAAATTGCATGGTAAACCGCCTTATGGCAGTTCCTTGCCACCAGGATCTGTCCTCCCTTATCCACAGCCGCAGACACCGCCGCCAGGATCGCCCCGGAGCTTCCATTAATACTGTAAAAACTCTCTGGCACACCATAAAGCCGTGCGACATCCTCCTGCGCCCTTTTCAAAATATCCTCAGCATGATGCAGGTTATCAAACCCGTCAATCTCCGTAATATCCCTCTCCACCGGAAAATCCCCCTCCACAGCCAGCGGATTCCTCTTATGCCCCGGCATATGAAACGGATAAAAATCACTCTTACCGTACGCTTCCAGTTTCTTGTATAATCTGTCTTCCATAGTTCGTCCTTTCAAAAAATCCACCTCTGTTACTTTCCCCATATCAATATCATAGTTAGTTTCATTATACCTGAAACGAATTTTTCTGTCACTGACGATTATCCATATTTCAGATTTTTGCATCTAAGTCGGATGTATACCGTGGTAAATTTTCGCAGTAAACAGGTTGACAAAATATCATCTCGCACATATAATAATTTCAGAATCAAAAAACACTTTGTGTTTTTGTAAGGACGGCGTTGCGACGGCGTTCTATTTTTTTGCCAAAAAACAAAGAGGGGCTATCACCAGACGATATTCCCCTCCATCTTTATCACATCTCAGCAAAATCGATCCTCAGATCCTCATAGATCCCCACCTTGATCGAATCCTGAAATGTATACTGCTCCGTATCCTCATTTTCAAAATCATACACCATTACCAGCTTCTTCACAGGATCCACGATCCAGTACTCTCTCACACCGGCAGTCCTGTATTTAAACAGCTTGGTATAATAATCCATACGCCTGCTCGCCGGAGAAACGATCTCGATGATCCAGTCCGGAGCCCCCTTACATCCCCTGTCATCCAGCTTATCCGGGTCACAGATAACAGAAACATCCGGTTCCACATAAGTATTCGTCTTCTCATCCAGATACACCGCAAACGGTGCGGCAAACACCTCACATTTGCCCTTGTTAGAATCTATATAGTTACCTATCTTTCTGGACAAAATACTTGAAATCCTCTGATGCATCGTATTCGGCGGCGCCATATAATAAATATGTCCATCGATCAGTTCCGCTCTTTCACCCTCCGGCAAAGCATAAATATCCTCTATCGTATAAATTCTTTCCCTCAACAGCGGCATATCTCCACTCCTCTCAAAAGCACCCGGCAGATCATACACCATCATTCCGATCTGCACTCATACACCTGCAGCAGCTCCATCCGAAGCCTTCCCCACAGACTCACACCTTAAACCGGTACCCCACACCCCAGATCGTCTCAATATACTGAGGCTTGGCCGTATTAAACTCGATCTTTTCACGGATCTTCTTGATATGCACCGTAACCGTAGCGATATCACCCACAGACTCCATATCCCAGATCTCCCGGAAAAGCTCCTCCTTTGTAAAAACCCTGTTCGGATTCTCAGCCAGAAAAGTCAGAAGATCAAACTCCTTGGTAGTAAACGTCGTCTCCTCACCATTGACCCACACACGCCTGGCCGTCTTATCAATCTTAATACCACGGATCTCGATCACATCATTCTTATGCACATTGGAACCAACCAGCCGGTTATAACGCTCCATATGCGCCTTCACACGTGCAACCAGCTCACTTGGGCTGAACGGCTTGGTCATATAATCATCCGCACCAAGACCCAGTCCGCGGATCTTATCGATATCATCCTTCTTGGCAGAAACCATAATGATCGGCGTATTCTTCTCCTCACGGACCTGCCGGCAGATATCAAAACCATCCACCTCCGGAAGCATCAGATCCAGGATGATCAGATCAAACTCCTCCTTCATGGCACGAACAAGCCCCGTATCACCACGGTTCTCGATCTCCACCTCAAAACCCGAAAGTTCCAGATAATCCTTCTCCAGATCCGCGATCGCTTCCTCATCCTCTATGATCAAAATCCTACTCATTCATCGGTACCTCCTGATATTTTCTGAGAACAAAATACATGATCGTTCCGATCCCCAGCCGGCTTGTGGCCCAGACCTTTCCACCATGATCCTCCATGATCTTCTTTACGATGGAAAGTCCGATACCGCTTCCTCCCTTGGAAGAATTTCTGGAAACATCGGTACGGTAAAAACGGTCAAAAATATACGGCAGATCCTTAGCGGCAATCCCCTTGCCGTTATCCTCGATCTCCACCTGGATAAAATCACCCACATCCTTCACCCGAAGCTGGATGATCCCCCTTGGCTTCTCCATATACTTAATGGCATTACTCACGATATTATGGATCACACGGCGGATCTGCTCACCATCCGCAATAACCTGCACACCCTTCTCCACATAATTGGCATACACAAGCTCGATCCCCCTGGTCTCCATCTCAAGCCCAAGCTCCTCCGCACAATCCGAAAAATAATCCTCCACATTCAGCTTGCTGAACGTATACGGAATACGGTTGGTATCGATCTTGGAATAAAAGGTCAGCTCATTGATCAGATGATCCATCTCATTGGTCTTATTATAAATGGTACGCACATACCGGTCCATCTTCTCCGGCGTATCCGCCACACCATCCATGATCCCCTCCACATAACCCTTCACCGCAGTGATCGGCGTCTTCAGATCATGGGAAATATTGCTGATCAGCTCCTTATTCTCCTTATCCATCAGGATCTTCTCTTCCGTGGACTCCTTCAGACGCTTACGCATCTCCTCAAAATCCTGGCAAAGCTGGGAAAATTCATCATTCCCCTCAACCTCCAGCACAAAATCCAGATTCCCCTCCTTGATGTTCTTGGTAGCCTTCTTAAGCTTCACCAGCGGAACCGCAATACTCCGATAGATCCACAGCCCTACGGACAATGCAGTAAAAACAAGGATGATCGTTGCGGTCAGGATCATATCCTTGGCCATCAGCTTCACCTGGCTGCTGGAAGACTGCGGCAACGAAATATCATAGACCATCTGGCTGGAATCCGAAGCCTGGCTGCTGCTCTCCTGCACATGCTTCGCCTGCGTCTGGCTGAACCCGTACAGACTTGCGGAAAAAAGAAGCAGCGGCAGCAGGATGATCGCAACGAAGCCCACAATAATACGTGTTTTTAACTTCATCTGTATCTCCGTCCTTTATAAATTCACACATTCACATACACGTATTATAACATAAACTATATTCCCTATCTCTAAATTTTCTATAAAAAAGCCCCATCTCACCATGCAAGAAGCCCCCGGTACTGGCACTACCGGGGGCTTCACTCTTTATTCTTCTGAAACGATTATTCGTAGCTGTTGCAAAGATACTTCTTCAGAGTCTCAACCTTGTCCAGATGCTCCCATGGAAGATCAACATCTGTACGGCCGAAATGACCATAAGCAGCAGTCTGCTTGTAGATCGGACGGCGAAGGTCAAGCATCTTGATGATACCAGCCGGACGAAGATCAAAATTCTCACGAACGATCTCAACAAGCTTAGTCTCAGAAAGCTTACCTGTTCCGAAGGTATTCACACTGACAGAAGTCGGATGCGCAACACCGATCGCATAGGAAAGCTGGATCTCACACTTGTCAGCAAGACCGGCTGCAACAATGTTCTTTGCAACATAACGTGCAGCATAAGCAGCAGAACGGTCAACCTTTGTGCAGTCCTTACCGGAGAAAGCACCGCCGCCGTGACGTCCTGTTCCGCCGTAGGTATCAACGATGATCTTACGTCCTGTCAGACCACTGTCACCGTGAGGTCCGCCGATAACAAAACGACCTGTCGGATTGATGAAATACTTCGTATCCGCATCAACCATATCAGCCGGAATGATCGCATCAAAAACATACTTCTTAATATCCTCATGGATCTGCTCCTGAGTAACATCCGGATCATGCTGTGTAGAGCATACAACAGCATCGATTCTCTTCGGCTTGCCGGCCTCATCATACTCAACAGTAACCTGAGTCTTTCCATCCGGTCTTAAATATTTCAGAGTGCCGTCCTTACGAACCTTTGTCAGCTGCTGAGCAAGCTTGTGAGCCATGTTGATGGCATATGGCATATACTCCTCAGTCTCATTGGAAGCATAACCAAACTGAAGACCCTGGTCACCGGCACCGATGGAATCCAGCTCGTCCTCATTCATATCGTCCTCTTTCTGCTCAAGAGCCTTGTCAACACCCATAGCGATATCTGTGGACTGCTTGTCAAGTGATGTGATAACCGCACAGGTATCTGCGTCAAATCCATAATCCGCATTGTCATATCCGATCTCACGGATAGTATCGCGAACGATCTTCTGGATATCAACATTAGCCTTGGTTGTGATCTCGCCCATAACAAGTACAAGACCTGTTGTAGTAGCAGTCTCACATGCAACACGGCTCATCGGATCCTGTGCCATCATAGCATCAAGGATCGCATCGGAAATAGAGTCGCAGACCTTGTCAGGATGACCCTCAGTTACAGATTCAGATGTAAATAAAATTTTCTCCATGATCTTCTCCTTTTGTAATAAAACAATGGTTATATACATAAAAAACAGCCCGTACAATCCGGACTGTTTAAATTCTGTAAACAATCCTCTTATTGTTCGATTGCTCGCTCAGGTTGGCACCTTCCTGGGTTATCCGGGGTTGCCGTGGCTTCACAGATCCTTTGTATCTCCACCACTCTGAATAAAAGGCTATCTTTTATGAAATTTACTGCAACACATACAATATACTTATCATACCAAAATGTCAAGAGCAATTTTCGATAAAAAATATCACCCGCTGCTTTTTCATCCCCAATACATAAATATTCCAAAAAAAGAACCGGGCATCCACATCGCCCGGTTCTTCCATCGATCATCCTTCAGAATGATCCGTTATTTATTTTTTCTTCTTTCTCTTAACTCCATAAGCTGCACCACCGCCAACAATGATCGCTGCTGCAAGGATTCCAACCCATACGCCGATCGGTGTATCATCGCCGGTCTTTACAGAACGTCTTGCTGTACCGCTGGTATCGTTCGGAGCAGTTCCGCCCGCTGTACCATTATTCGGGATCGGAGTGATCCGATCATTTCCACCATGATTTGCTCCAGGTGTAGCAGTCGGAATCGGTGTCGGCTCGGAAGAAAGACTGTTAGTGATCTCCTTTGTTACAGTATATCGGTTATCATTATTCAGTGTAACCTCACCCTGACCGGTAACTGTATACTTAAAGGTATCATCATCAACCGGATTTCCATCCTTATCCGTCTCCAGAACAGTATAAGTAACACTGTTGATCTCCTGATCCATTGGAAGATCCACCATTACCTGAACACTATCATTCTGTTTCAGAGTCACTACCTTCTCAAGCGTCAGCTCACCGTTACTTTCAGTGGAGAACAAACCTGCATAGAACGTATCATCCACAGTAGAAGCAACACCATCGATCATCACATTCTTCTTAATGTTGATATATCCGTTACGGCTGAATATATCGGAAATCTTTGTATAATAGTTATTTACATAAGCCGCTGCCTCAGTAGCACCACTATCTCCACCGATCACAACCTGATTGGACTTCTCTTCACTCTCACCATTCGGCTTCGTTACATTGTAGTAGTAAAGATTCTCATCATCCACCTTGATCTTCGTATTCTGCTGAAGAGGATTTCCATCCTCATCCAGCTCAAATACATAATAGGTGCCATCCGGAACATCCGTCCATGTAGCTGTACCACTGGAAGCATTCTGGATATGGATATCCTGTAAATAATCATCACGGAACGGGATCGTACCTTCCTGATCCGAAAAAACGCCAACCTTATAAGTTACATCCTCCTTCGTTTCCAGAGGAATCACATTCCCGTTATCATCAACATTATAGATCCTCTTCGTAACCTGGATCTGTGTATGCTTCTGCGGATTACTTACAGACTTCGGATAAGCCTGTACATCGTACATCCAGCCCTGCTCCTGATCTGCAAAAGGAACGGAGATCAGCATCGGTGAAACCATAACACTGCTGTTTCCATCTGTCTGCACCACCAGGTACATACCCTCAGCCAGATCAGCGAAAGTCATATTCCCCTCTGCATCAGAGGACTTGGACATACCCCACACATCCACGCTTCCGCTGACGATCATAGCCGCCAGCTTCTCTGCCGCTTCATACCAGCCATCAGCCGTCGTGATGGAATCAAAATCGATTGCTGCGGCAGCCAGTGCCTCATCCAACACGAAATGCACATTGCCATCAAAATTCACACTGCCAACCTTGTAGATCGTCAGCCCTACATCCGGCAGCGGAGTCTGGTTTCCCTCCTCATCCGCCTGCTGAACCGTCAACGTCAGATTACCTGTTTTTCCAGCTTCATAATCCCCGGCGAAAACCGGCTGCAAAACACTCGTGACCAGCATAGCCGTCAGCATCAGAACAGCCAGAAGGCTCCGGAATATTTTCCCTTGCTTTCTTCTATTTTTCATCGCTCTCTGCCTCCTCTTTCCTTTCTGAAAGCTGCTTCTTTTTCCGTTTTTTGTCCCTATGACGGACGATCAGATAAATCAGCAGGATCAGAACAACAAGCACTGCAGCGCCGCCGGCCAGAACCCTCTTCGGATCCACAACAGCAAGCTTCTGCGGTATCGTTTCGTCATTCTTTGTATCTTCCACCACATATTTCGTCCGCACTCCCCGGACAAGAAGCCTGTGGGTGTTAACTCCATAAGGGGTACACGTGATCAGAGTCACATGATCTTCACCCTCGATAATATCCAAGTCACTGGTCTCATCCGGAAGCACCGTCTTGATCTGATCCACCTTGTAGGCCAGATGCTTGCCAAGAATGTGCAGGATAAAAATATCTCCCTTTTCCATCTGATCCAGATCTGTAAAAAGCTTTGCGTTAGGAAGACCTCGATGCGCCGCCAGAACCGCATGGGTGCTCTTGCCTCCGATGGGAAGGCTGGTACCCTCCACATGACCGACACCCTTTTCCAGGACCGTTTTGCTCAGTCCATGATAGATCGCCAGTCTGGCTTTGATCTTCGGGATCTCGATACTCCCCATCAGACCATCACCGTTCGGATCCAGAACCCTGTCATAAGGATGACTCAGCTCATAAGTATCCTCTTCCTCAAAAGCATCTACAATGGCATTCACCGGATGCTCGGCATTATACTCCTTCGCCTCTTTCCACAGCCTGTCATAGTCGTTGTCCGAAAGCTCCGTTACCGCTTCCTCGTACTTACTGACCAGCTGGGCATTTCGATACTGGTTCCACATATCACTGATCGTGGGATAAAGGAACACACCCGCCCCCGCCAGAAACACCAGGGCAATCATGATGTTCAGGACAACATTACTCTTTTTCTTTTTTTTCTTTTTAGCCATAAATCATTTCCTGCGTCGTTTTTTGTTCTGAACAGAATTGATACCGGCAACCAGGATCACCGCGATCACAATTCCGATCACAACACAGAGAGCAAGCATCGGAAGCGTCGGATTGGTGATTCCGGTAACCTTCTTCTCTGTTTTCTGAACCGCCTTCGCAGCCTTCATCGGAACTCTGTGTCCCCTCACCAGAAGTCTGTGCGTATTCACCGCATAAGGCGTACACGTAACCAGCGTTACATAATCATCCCCATCCGTGATACCCAGAGACTCTGTCTGCTCCGGAAGAACGGTAAGAATCTGATCCACCTCGTAGGCAAGCGTCTTACCCAGCACATGCAGGTAAAAAACATCTCCCTCTTCCACAAGATTCAGATCTGTAAAAAGTTTCGCACTTGGAAGACCTCTGTGTGCCGACAAAATACAATGGGTACTCTTGCCGCCAACCGGAAGACTGCTGCCGAACAAATGACCAGCGCCCTTCTCCAGAGTCTCATCTGTCGTGTAATGATAGATTGGAATGCTCACATCGATCACAGGAATCTCCACATACCCCATCATTCCATCACCATTCAGGTTCAGAAGAGACTCATATGTACTGTCCGTCTGGCCATCCCTCACGGAAAAAGCATCCGGCACACTTTCCTGCTTGATCTGTTCATTATACTCCTGCGCTGCCTTCCACATGCTGTCAATCTTCTCCGCATTCTCATCCGAAGAAACACTGCTGCTATAATTACTGATCAGCAGGCTGTCCCTGTACCGGTTCCAGGCATCACTGACCATTGGATACAGCAGTATGGACAACCCTATCAGAAACAGCAAACCAAGTCCAATATAATTTTTCTTCTTATTCTTTCTCATAGGTTTCTCCATACTGTTGTATTACCATTCCGGCCCCCGAAGGGGCCGGGCGGTAATGATTTCTTCAACAGAATAATCAGAAACTATTCTGTTTTAATACTTGCTTTGTCGTTGCTTATAAATAATTTTTGAATCGAATCGATCCGGCAATCAAACGATTACTCCTCAGATCCTTTTCTGCGGCTGATGAAGAAAGCACCAGCAGCGCCAGCCATAACTACAACACCGATGATAGTGAAGAGGTATGTTCCCATGCCACCTGTGGATGGAAGAGCGCCGAGTTTGGTATCGGTTACATGAAGAGTTACATTTCGAGTTTCAGCACTATCTTTTGTAAGTGTTACATTATCGATATTTGTATTAATACTATATCCTTTTGGTGCTTTTGTCTCTGTAATCACATAAGTTCCTGCGCCAAGACCTTTTACTAAAACAGTTCCTTCAGTTGCTTCTACATCTGCTACAGCAGTTTTGTCAGTCATATCTGTGTCAGATGTAACCATTGTATAAACACCTGTATTCGTTTTTACAAACTGAATCGGAGCATTCTCACCCTGTTTTTTAATCTGGAATGTTGCACCTTTCAGAACCTTTGGGTTCTTTTTTGAATCATCAGTTTTATTAATTCTGATAGATCCAGAGTAACCTGGTACATTAGGTTTGTTGTGGGAATTATTTGTCTCAGCTTCATTTTTGTATTCTGTATCATCTGTAATAACACCAGTTACTTCAACACGTACACTCTGTCCAGCATGAAGATTAGCACTACCAATATAAGTATCTTTGAAGTTTACAGTCACAGCTTCTGTTGTTGCTAATTTTTTGTCTAATGTATATGCATCATTAACTTTTACTTCAGATCCATTTACCAGTACTTTAATTCCTGTAATTTTCATACCTGTTGGAGTATCTTTGATCCAGAATGCTCTATTTGTTGCATTAAGCGCATAACTTGGGAATGTAGTATCAATATTGAATTTTACTTCTTCACCTTTTGCTACGAATATCTGATCACCATTAACTAATGTTTTGGTAAGCTGATACGCTGAAGATTTAGCATTGATTGTTTTTGCAGCTGGAACGATTAAATTGTTAGCATCATAACCATAAGGTGCCTCACCCATAACATTGTATGTTGTATGATCACCTGTCGCAATAATCATGTACGCACCAATTTCAAGTCCATCAATTGTATATGTCGTTGAATTAGCCGGAACTGGGATTTCTTGCACAGGAGTTGGAAGTGGATTAACACTTTTCAGTGCTTCCCAGTCAATATTAACTACATGATTAGTATTAGTCGCATGATTCTGTGCCCAACTCTCAATAGTCCAGTCACTGTTCGCTTCATCAAAACCAACTACTTTATAAACCTTCAAAGTAGTATTATCATTTGCAGTTAAACCAGTTACGGTAATACTACCCGTTGTAGTTGTTGCTGCATCAGCTGCAAATGCTGTAGATGCCATAGCCAGCACCATAATTGCTGCCATCAGTATTGCACTGATTTTCTTAAATAAATTTTTCATAAGGTTTGCTCCTTTCTTTCTCTGCATTTTTCTTTTTCGCCCTTCATCGGCCATTTACAATTAATGTGTTACGATCTCTTTGCTTCTTCCTCCCTTCGTTTATTATTTATAAACAACAGGAGTGCAGTTGCAAGAATCGCTACACCACTGATTGTAAATCCATAGGTTCCCGGACCACCGGAGTTTGGTAATGAATAAAGTTTCGTGTTTTTAATTGTCAAAACATTACCATCTTCATCCAAAGTCCACATTGACTGAGGTTGAACTTCGATTGGGGTTCCATCTTCTTTAACAAGCGTAACTTTTCCAAGTTTTACCTGGAAATAGATACTAGTTTCTAATAATGAATAGCCTTTTGGCGCTTTAATTTCTGTCAGTTTATACAATCCAGGTTTCAGATCCTTCAACTCAACAGTATCTTTGTCAATCTCGAATGGCTTATAAGCATTACCGTCAAATTGCCCTGTAGTACCATCTTTTACTTCCAGTGTAAACTCTGCTCCACTCAATTCATTATTACCACTAGAATCAACTTTCTTCAGGTCAAGATTTACAGAATACTCGTTGATGTAGGAAACCTTGCCCAATACACCTCCGTCATTCGGATTATATGTGTACTCTGATGAAATAACATCCGTGTTAGGCGTCTGTTTACTATTTCCTAAAACAAACGTTGTTTCATTGTTTTCCACTGAATTCTGACAATTTGTTTCAACTGCGATATCAGTTCCTGCAATCTTATAACCATCTGGAACATTCACCTCAGATACAACATAAGTACCTCTTGAAAGGTTTTCCAACGTTTTTTTGTCAGCATCAGTAAGTTCTCCGGTAAGAGAGTCTTTCGAGACCGTAAGCGTAAATGTTTTACCCTTACCTTTAAACGCATCATCTCCATCCTCTGTTTTTACATTAAACTGGAATTCTCGATCCACAGAGGATTTTTCCTCTACCTTCTTGATAATATCAATCTTACCGGAAATTACATGGATTGTGTAGATTCCATAAGGATTGTTACTCTTCTTCTCATTTATTGCTTCCTGAATATTATCCTCTCCACCAGCAACATTGTTATTTGTATTTTTTTTACTTCCCTCCGATGGAGCTCCGGCATTATACGTTACTTTAAGATAGTAATTTGTGTCCGCTGTTGGCTGTTTATCTGAATCACTTAATTGACCCAAATCATATACAGGATTTCCCTTTGTATCTGTTGCAACCGGCTCCGTACACTTCGGATTCTTGTACCACTTCAACTGAATATTAACAATGTCTGCGGTTCCAACCTTCCCATCTTTATACGATGTTACGTCACTCGCTTTAAATAACTTATTCAGAATTTCTCCATCTGTCGGAATCGTATCACCCTTGTAAATGGTAATCTCTTTATCATTGATAAAAATCTTGGCATTTACATTAACCTTCGGCTGTGGCAAATAAATCTTCTCATTACCAAACGTAATATTGGATCCCTCCCTCACATTGGTCGTAACATCATTTCCACCAATATAAGTATCTTTCGCTTTAATATTAAGAGATTTAGTCCATGGATTATTTTTCTTCTTTTTTGGGATTGTAACATTCGTCCACTGTACCTGCAAGTTTCCATTAACCAGCCTTACCACTCCGCCATTTGCAAGTGTAAGAGGTCCATTTGCAAGCGATTCTTCAGTAATGATCTTTCCGGCATCATCAAGAAGATCAAATCTTGGATCAATCGTATCGGTAATGGTCGCATTTGTAATATCAACGTCATTAAAGATCGTCTGCTCAAATGTTCTGAACAGTTCACTCAGACCAGCTGCATCATCCGCTGTCTTAGCACATTCCGCACTGGATGCGATTCCCGGATAATCATTTGATCCATCGCCCGCTAGGAATTTCTCAGCCTTCGATGAAAGTGCAAAGCCTATGGTATATATGCTAACTCCTTTGTCTTTTAACTTCTTTGCTGTAACTTCTGCTCTCTTTTGTGCATCATTGCTCCAAGAAGCTCCCTGTGAACTATCGCTAGAATTTCCCGTTGGCTCTCCATCTGTAAATAAAATAACATATTTAGGAAGTGTATCACCATTTTCAGTTGCCGCAGTTAATTTATTATATGCATTGTTAAGGCCAAAATTAGGATCAGTTCCTCCATTTGCATTTAATCCGCTTACTGTGTTAATTAATGTATCCTTATTATTCTTAAGTTCCAATAAATCAGTTGTTGTTCCCTTCTCATCATAACTAAATGTGGCAATTCCAATCTTACTATTTGATGATTTTTCAGCAGTCGAATTTATAAACTGTTTAACGGATTCTTTTAATGCATCAAGTCTTGTCGCCAGTTTTATAAAAATTTCACAATTTTTATACTGATCCTCTGATATATCATAATAACCCTTTTTGTAAATATAATATCTATTATCATATTTCCGTATCTGATAATACTTGTTATTATATTTTAAATAATATGTATTACCAGATTTTAAGCTACTTCTTCCTTCTTCTGTATTATCTGCTACTTTTTTGTAATCAACAGGTATAGAATTATTCATTGAACCAGATACATCCAATACAAGCATTATATCTGCTGCTCCAGTAACTACAGTTGATTGGCTTCTACACTTAGACGCTGCAGAGATATCAATCTTATACGTTCTGTTCTCCCAGTCTATAACATGTGCCTTCTTCGAGTATTCCACATCAGATTCGATCAGTTCCTGATGCGTATAGTTTACAATGTGATAATAGCTATCCTTCGAATCTTTCTTAACTACTGTTTTACCATCAGCCTCATAAAGTGTGGCAACAGCAGTACCTGCTTCATCCTTTTCAACTTTTACGATCCAGGTATTTCGATTCTCATACTTATTCGGAACCCTCGTTTCTGTTAAAGTATAAGTTCCTAAAGGAAGATTCTCAAATTTTATGATTCCATCATCACCTGACTCTGCTGTATAAGTTTTAGAATTGTCATCCTGAGAAGTAAGAGTAAATCCTGCTCCGGATAAAGCCTCGCCTTTTGTATTAACTTTTTTGAAATCAAGTTCTGCAACACTGGCAAGTACATTGGTAACCGTTACCCATTGTCTACTGTCAACTGTAGCTTCACTAGAAATAACATTTCCATTCTGATTTGTTGCATTTTTCCCATTGATTAAAACCTGTTCATATTTGTCAGCTGATACATCAAGTTCTTGAACCTTATAATTCTTATTTTCCTCAAGTCCAGAAAAAGTTGCATGCTGACCAGGTTTCAACGTAAACACATTATTGTAGGAAACGTTATTTATTGTTTCACTCTTGAACTCAACATTTTTACCATCGCTTAAAATACCTTTAGTATTTGATGGAACATACTTCCCTTGGGCATTCTTAACAAGTAACTGAAATTTAAACTCTACATCTGCATACTTCTCTTTATCCGTATTACTCAACTGTTTTTCAACCGTAACCGACTTCTTCGGAACTGTTGGAAGATTGAACTTAAGCTTACAGTTGGAATCACCCTCACCTCTTTCGAGATAATAGAAATTAATTGTATGCATTGTATAATCTGCGAAACGATTCTCTCCGCTAACAAAATCTCCTTCTTCATTTGCATCAGCAAATAATTTTCTTAAATTTAGATTATTATTGTTACCAACTGTAACGTTGCCATTAGCAAAATTAATAGAGCCAGATGCTGCATTATGAATACCACCAATATCCAACACCAAAACGCCATCGATGTAAACCCATACATCATCATCTCCAGAAAACTCAAATACCATATTATTACCATTAATTTTTCCGTCTTTTGGCTGAATGAATTTAGCTGACATTGTCATACCAAAATGGAAATCTGGTGAATTTCCTGAAATTTCATGAATCCCCTCGTAAATAGAAGCACCTAATGTATTGAATGGAAAGAAACTTCCATGCGGCTTATTACCCGAATCTTTTTGTAGGTTTATTGCATTTGTAGAACTTCCTGGTACCTTATATACAGTAAAATGTTTTGTCTTTTCATCAAACTGTGCAAAATTTTTAGCACTATCATATTCATAGTAACCATCTGCATCTTTTTTAAATAAGTAATTTGCATCACTATAAACCGTCTTGCCCGTACCTGAATCTGTTGAGAATAAATACGAACTACTCTCCTCATTCCCCTTATTTAATACCGGATATGAATCTTTGCCCAATGTCTTTTTCATAATGTTAGAATAGGGATTAGCTGACCCTGTCCACGCATTATAATCCCATACTCCATCCCTTCCATTACTAAACTGCAAAGAATGACCTTTATTTATTTCAGCAGTATTATAATTAAACATATTGATAGTAATACCACTGGCAGCACTATCAACAGTACTCTCCTTATCATCACTACTAGTTGTCTGTACAGAAGTGAAATCATCTGCCAACCATACAACTGAGAAAGTAGAAAAACTCTCTGTTTCAAAGTTTGCACTTTCAATTTCTCCATTGTCGGTTGTACTTACTTCAGCCTGTCCATCGTTGCTCATATTAACAACTTCTGTGACATTACCATTTGCATCCTCCACAAAATGTACCAGAGATACATTCATGTTTTCCTGTGCTGTATCTGTTTCAGCTACATCTTCTGGGATTTCTGCTTCTTTGTAGGCTATAGATACCCTGACACTTCCGTTCTGCGGTTCAATCTTAGTTCCATCGTCATTCAGAAAACTAATATCGTATGCAAGAAAACCTGCTACTGTATAACTCTCATTTTCTGCACCCTCGTGAAGCTGTTTCTCTATATCTGCATACTGGTCAGAACCTTTCTCGATCGGAGTCACAACAAACTGTGCACCTTCCGGAATAACGCCCTTCGCTGCTGTTGCAGTTACAACTACATTACCAACTTCCTGGGAATAAGAAACTTCTTCGCTTTCCAGAACATCCTCGACTTCTTCTGCCTCATCACTGCTGTCAACAACCTGTGCCATATCACTTCTTATGTAAGCCTCGGTTCCTTCCCAGGAAACCTTGTACCAGGTTGCTCCGTCCTCTGCTGTTACGGTATCCAGAAGTGTGAGCTGTGTTCCTGCGTTTACAGTTGCCAGAACCTCTGCCTCGATAGATGGGCTGACACGAAGATTCGTATCGTCTCCCAGAACCTCGATCAGGCTTGTCTCACCATTCTCATCTGCTGCCGGAACCTCATCCGGGCTCGCAATATCCTCTGCCGGTTCTTCCACCACATCCGGATCCTCTGCCGGCGCTTCGGTAGGTTCAGCATCCGGATTCTCCGCCGGAGCCTCAGAAGGCTCTGCATCAGGAGTTACCTCCGGATTCTCTGCTGCCGGTGTCTCAGCTGCATCCTGCTCAGGCTCGTCCGAAATATCCATTCCGTCCGTAAGCTCCTCTGATGCGATAGACACCTCGTCCCCATTACCGGAAACAGCTTCCGCCTCGACATCTGCTGTCTCAGGAGAATCCCACATAACGGCAAAAACAGCTGCGTTGCCAGTCTCAACCTGAAGTGTCTGGATCTGTTTGCCCTCGTTGACATTCAGAACCTTCAGATCCTCGTTGGCCTGTAAGGTGTTAACATCAGTATCACCGGTACTGCTGTTATAATGAAGCTTCTCAACGGTTACACTCGTGCTAGCTGCATCGGTAAGCTCCGGTGCTGCCGGTGTCTTGTACTCAAAAGTTACTCTGACTCTGCCGTTCGGCTCGACTCTGTTTCCGTCGCCATCAGCAAAATACACATCATACGCAAAAAAACCTCTCAGGCTGCTGCCCTTGTCTGTAGCTGCTGCTGAAAGCTTCTGAGAAACTGTATCATAAGATACGGATGAATTCTCGTTTACGCCGTCAGCCTTCAATGCTGTATTCTGCGGAAGAGCTCCGTCCTCCAGTGCCTCTGCTGTTACTTTAACAGAATCATTTTCATATGTAAGCGTCGATTGCTGCGCCTGTTCCGTTTCCTCCTGGTCAGCGCTGCTTACATCCGGTGTCGATTCTTCGGCCGCTGGTTCAGATGTAATTTCGCCATCTGTAAATATATCCTCCGTTCCATCTCCGAACGCCTCACTCGCGGAGATCGTATATGCACTCGGCATACAGGATACCATCAACGCCAAAGCCACCATAAATGCCAGGAGTTTTCTGATCTTATTATTCCTTAATTTTTTCATACCTTTCCCGCTTTCCTGTGTGTGCATTAACGTGTACTGTATTTCTTATTACTTTACTTCTGTTTATATTCCTTTCTCTAAAAAAAGCTTCATGTTTTTAGCCGGTGAGTAAACAGGTTACACCTTTTCAGTATTTTACCCTTATGTGATTGTAGTGTCAATATACCAGACATTTTTGGTAAGGATATTGACATTATCAGATGCTATCGAGAATCAGTCTTCAACTCCTCCTTCTTAACTTACTCGTTTACTGGTTCTTTTCGTCTGATTTCCCAATAAAATCTGACTATTTGTGGTATTTATTATACAACACTACCAGTTGTTTTGTAAGGCCCGTTTTTTCAAAAAAAAGTGCCTCTGTCACTATTTTAACATAAATTTTTTCAGCTCATCCCGCTTCTTGACATTCAGCTTGCAAAAGATATCCGTAAGGTAATGCTTGACAGTATTAATGGAAATCCCCAGATGCTCTCCGATCTCCTTATTGGTCCATCCCCCACTTGCCAGCATGGCAATAGAAAACTCCATCGTCGACAGCTCCCCCGTAACCTTTCTCCGGTTTTCCGGATTATGAAGCGCCATCCAGCCCCTGCTGAAAGAAATCACACCCTCCGTGATCCGCTGATACGCCTCCGGATCCCGGTTCCGGATACAGGCCTCGATCAGCCCCCGCAAAAGCCCATGATGCTCAATAAAAGGCTCCAGAAACCCATCCATCTTCGCCAGCTCCCAGCTCCGGAGCATCTCCTCCTGCGCCTCCTGCTTATGCTTTCGGTTGATCGCACACACCGCCATCATACAGTGGATATACGTCATACTGATCGGATACGACCTCTCCGCCATAAACAAAGCAGCCTTCCCCATCCCATAAGCACTCCATATCTCCCCGTTAAGATAAGTATGGTGAGCCATCACATACGTGGCAAAAAGCCTCAGCCCCTCAGGAAGCATCCTGCTGTACTCCCCAAAAGCAGGCATCCCATCCGTAGGCAGATGAAGCAAAACCGCCCCCACATACCCCGCCAGAAGACTGGACGCATAAACATCCTTAGGAACCTTCTTCTTCATAGCCAGCTTCACACAGGACTGGATTCCCTCCATCCCCCGCTTAGCCGCCGCCACATTCCCCAGAGTCAGATTAGAATACCCATACAAAATACACGCCGAAAGCTTCAGCTCAATAACCCTGCTGGACAGATACCCCCTCGTGATCTCACAACACTCCTCCGCCTGCCCCGTAAAATAAAAAAGCTCAGCCCGCGCAATATTCCTCAAATCCACATCCACAAACCCCTCAACAACCTCCCGAGCCCTCCCAGGCTCAAAAGACGAATTCAAAAGCGGCAAAACCACATAATCACACATACAACCCACTCTCCTCCAAAACCCAAGCAGCCCCCAAAAGACCACCCTCAAAACCAAACCAACAAACCTCCGAAGCCCTCACACAAGCCACATCACCACACATCCAAAGCCCATCACACACCCCTCATCAACACACATCCGAAGCTCATCTCTCAAGCCACATCAGCATACATCCGAAGCTCATCTCTCAACCCTCATCAGCACACATCCGAAGCTCATCTCTCAAGTCCCACAAAACAGTCACCAAAACTCCGGATATCAATCAACCAGTCAATCAGTCAACCAATCAGGCCAACCATCTTTTTCCATAATTATAATCCAAAATACTCCAAAAATAAATTTAAATATTACACAAAAACACCTCACCCTATCCAAAACAGCCTCTATCCCCCAATCCCCTCACGACAAATCGCAAAAAGCTCACCCCACCCACATCCAACGCAGCGCCGATGCCCCACCCCGCTGGTAGACTGTCTGTCCGTTCGTCCCTCCCTCCATTCATCCCACAAAAAAAGAGCCCCCAGGCCCAAACACCCAGAAACTCTCCCAAAACCAAACAACATCATCTCCCCCTCCGCAGCTTTCTCAGTTCCCTCTCCAACCGATCCGCACGCGCCTTCTCCCTCAACGTATTCACTCTCTCTTCACTCCGCCCCTGTTCAATCCCTTGACTGATCCCCTTATTAATCCACATCTGCTCAATCTCAAAACTCTTCATATACGCCACCGTAACCTTTCCATCCTCAAACATCTCTTCTACCTCTCCGTAGCTTCCGCAGCTTCCTCAGCTCCCTCTCCAACCGATCCGCTCGCGCCTTCTCCCTCAACGTATTCACCCTCTCTTCACTCCGCCCCTGTTCAATCCCTTGAGTGATTCCCTGGCTGATTCCTTGGCTAATTCCCTGTTCAATCCCTTGGGCGATTCCTTGACTAATCCCCTGTTCAATCCCCTTATTAATCCACATCTGCTCAATCTCAAAACTCTTCATATATGCCACCGTAACCTTTCCATCCTCTTTAACAACCCTGACCATCTCCAACAACTCCCTCAAAACATCATTTACCGCATTCACCTCCCTGGTATCCTCCAAAAAACGAAGCAGCGCCACTAGCTCCTCAGGCACACCCGCACCATCTCCCTTCGTATTCAGAAAAACTGTCCTCAGCCCATCATCATACTCCATCTCCGGAATCTCCTCACACATATTCCGGATCGTATACACCATCCTACCCCGATCAAACGGATCATACGAACAGACAAAAATAACAAAAACCCTCTTAAGCTTCCCGAAACCCTCACCCTTCTTCAAACATCGGCTATCAATGATCGCATGATAAAACCTCACCCGCTTCGGCAGATCCTTCAGACTCACAACATCACCATTATTATCCGGCTCAATATCAAAAACAGAAGGATCCGCCAAAACATCCATCAGCTCCTCCTCAGCCAGAACATCAAGCCGCGCCCCGCGAAAACCCTCATCCCGGCCACCAAAAGCCCTCTGCGCAACAACCCGCAGCCTCCCGATCTCACGCCCCAGCACCACCTGCAGCAGCAACCTGCAAAACCTCTCACCAATACCAGGAAACGTCATCACCGCGTTAAACAAAAAATCATCCAGAAGATTCATATCCTCAAGCCGCTTCCTCTGCATAAGACTCCTCCTTTCACTATGATGGCAAAAGAAAAAACCTCACACAACCAACCGGCTCCTCCCCGCCATATTTATACAACCAACCATATGGGGATCAGATAGCCGAACGGCCCAGAATGTTCCCAGATATGTATCTTCAGTATAACCACCCCACCAGCAAAAGTCAACAAAAACCCTTCGACAAAAACCGCCAAAACCTCACCCCATCCACATCCAGCGTAGCGCCGATGCCACACCACCTCCCGGCACATCACAAGGAAACTCAGCCCCTGCAGCCATCCAGCGCAGCGCTGATGGCTCACCCCCTCCCGGCAAAACACCACACCTCACACCCCAAAAACCAGAACGGACAGACTGCCAGCGGGACGGCTGCATGGTCGGGACCCGGTGCGTCGGAGTAAGCCGCTGGTCATACTTGGCGCCTGGGGCTTCTGACGGGAAGGTACTCTGCGGCCACAAGCCGCAGAGTAAGCCCCATCTGTCTGAGCCAGGTACGCATCAGCGTACATGGCGAGTTATGGGGCGCCCTGCACGGCAGAAGACTCAGACGCTTAGTATGACCTGGCGAAACGACCGCACCAGGCACGACCATGCAGCCGCCCCGCTGGCAGACTGTCCGTTCGTCCCTCCATTCATCCCTCCCTCCCCCACACAAAAAAAGAGCCCCCAGGTCCAAACACCCAGGAACTCTCCCAAAACTCAAATATCCAATTATCATCAATCGTTATCAGTCATCACCCAACACGCAGCCGAAACTTCTGAATCTCCTTCTCACTGGAAACCCTCTCAATCTCAGCCCCAAGACTCCTGAGCTTCTCCTCAAAATTCTCATACCCACGCTGGATATAAACAATATCATCGACAACCGTAACACCCTCAGCAGCCAGCCCCGCAATAACAAGCGCAGCCCCCGCACGAAGATCCGGCGCACTCACACGCGCCCCCGTAAGCTTCCTTACACCATCAATAATAGCAGAGTTCCCCTCCACCTTAATATTGGCACCCATCCGGGAAAGCTCATCCGCATACTTAAACCGGTTCTCAAAAATACTCTCAGTAACAATACTCGTACCCTCAGCCAAAGCCAAAGTAACCGCGATCTGCGGCTGCATATCCGTAGGATAACCAGGATAAGGCAACGTCTTCACATGCGTACGATGAAGCACATGCGGCGCACGGACACGAACCGCATCATCAAACTCCTCAACCTCACACCCGATCTCCTCAAGCTTAGCCGTAGTAGCCTCAAGATGCTTAGGAATAACATTACGAACAGTAACATCACCACGAGTAGCCGCAGCAGCAAACATAAACGTACCAGCCTCGATCTGGTCCGGAATGATCGAATACTCCGTACGATGAAGCGTCTCAACACCACGGATACGGATCACATCCGTACCGGCACCCTTGATATTCGCCCCCATACTGTTCAGGAAATTCGCCACATCAACAACATGCGGCTCCCTCGCAGCATTCTCAATGATCGTACGGCCAGTCGCCATAGAAGCAGCCATCATAATATTAATAGTAGCACCAACAGAAACCACATCCAGGAAAATATGGCTGCCATGCAGATTCTCCGCCTTGGCAACAATAGCACCATGACAGATATCAACATCCGCACCAAGAGCACGGAAACCCTTCAGATGCTGGTCGATCGGCCTGCTGCCGATATTACATCCACCCGGAAGCGGAACCTCCGCATGCTTATACTTACCAAGCAAAGCACCCAGAAGATAATAAGAAGCACGGATCTTCTTGATAAACTCATAATCCACGCTGAGATTGCCGATAGTAGAACCGTTGATCTTTACAGTAGACTTATCAATACGCTCAACCTGAGCCCCGATCTCGGAGATCGCCTCAAGCAGAACATTGATGTCCCTAACATCTGGCAGATTCTCGATCAATATAGTTTCATCAGTCATAATGGCTGCTGACAATATCGCAAGCGCCGCATTCTTCGCACCCGCAATATCCACTTCTCCAACCAGAGGATTGCCGCCTTTAATCACATACTGTTCCATAACACACCTCTATTATTTACTCCTCTATGAGCAGAAACTTTCTCTGAATTTACTGCAGGAACAAACGTTCCGCAATACCGTTTTTTAGGTCAGTTGTATATTATAACACATATTTCAGATTTGTAAACAATTTATGACGAAAACCTGTCACAACCCATGACCCGAAACACTCCAGCAAACCGTTTCCACAAGCCTACAGTTACGCCTTATCTCCCCTGTTCTTCAGTGCCTCAAGCACAACCTGGAGACTCCCCTCCAGATCCTTATCCTCTTCATCCACCACAATGTCCGCATATTTCTCATACAAAGGAACACGCTCATCATAAAGACTCGCCAGCGTCTGCCCCTCCTTGAGCACAACACCACGCCCCTTAAGATTACCAAGACGCCTGGAAAGAAGCTCCAGCGAGATCTTAAGATACACCACAACACCCTCAGACTTCAGATGCTGCATAGCCTCATCGCAGTAAACCACACTTCCACCGGTAGCGATCACCGTATTCTCCACCTGGATCGAAGCATTCACACGATTCTCGATCGCCTTGAAGCCCTCCGTACCCTCATCCTCGATGATCTTACTCAAAGTCCTCTTCTCCGCCTTCTGGATCAGAAGATCTGAGTCAATAAACTGGTACCCAAGTACCTTCGCAAGAACGACACCGATGCTGCTCTTCCCCGCACCAGGCATTCCTATCAGTGTAATATTATTCATACTGTATCCTTTCATTTTAGCATAACAGCTGCCAAACCTCAACAAACGTTACAGCTCCGCAGAACCTACCTTTTCTCTCTCCCTGCCTTTCCCGACGTCTTTAATTTCCCTGACATCCCTGGCTTTCCTGACATCTTCAATTTCCCTGACATCCCTGGCTTTCCTGACATCTTCAACTTCCCTGACATCCCCGGCTTTCCTGACATCCCTGGCTTTCCTGACGTCTTCAACTTCCCAGCCATCTCTGCTTCGCTGTCTGATTCCCTGTCTGATTTCTTATCCAACTTCTTCTGCTTCTTCTGCTGCTTCTTCTTTACGCTGTAGCCGAAGGTTCCCACCTTCCGGCCACCCGCCAGATACTCCCCATGGGAATAAACCAGAAGACCCGCATCATTGAGACGAAACCTGTTGTTTTTATCTATATAAGCTTCATCCGCATGGACTGCAAGCACATCCGCAAGAAACATGTCATGAGACCCCAGCTCCTTCACCTCACGCACCCTGCACTCGATTGAAACCGGAGCCTCCCCGATCATCGGTGCAGAAACAAACTGCGCTTTCTCTTTCGTAAGGTTCAGCTTCTGGAACTTGTCCACATCACGTCCCGAACGGACCCCGCAGAAATCCGTTGCATACGCCAGCTTCTCCGTTGTCAGATTGATCACAAATTCACCCGTTTTCCGGATCATATCATAGGAATAACGGGAAGGTCGGACAGAAATATAAGCCATCGCCGGATTGGTACACACCGTACCCGTCCACGCAACCGTTATGATATTATCGTTTCCCTCACCATCGGTAACACTCACCATTACAGCCGGCAGTGGATAGATCATGTTCCCCGGCTTCCATAACTGTTTCGCCATTTTCCGTCACCTCTTATGCATAATCGCTGTTCATCAACTGAGCAGCCTCCATCATAGCCGGGATCAGCTGCTTCTTTCTGGAAACCACACCCGGCAGACTGAAGGTATCTCCATCCGGTTTCCGCTCAAAAGCGATCTCCGCCATCTGCTGGCTGCCCTCCCCGTAAAACAGAAGCTCTGTAGACTCCTCCAGGATATTCGTCAGCATAAAATAAACTCTCGTGATATCATGACGGCCACACTCACTCACCATAAACGGCATCAGCTTCTCCTTGATCTCCTTAAGCTCCTCGCTGTCCATGGAACTGATCTGACCCACACCAAAGGAAACATTACCCTCACCGATAAACTTCTTGTAATCCTGATAAAAAATCTCCTCCGGAGACTTATCCTTCAGATTACTTCCCGCAGAAAACATCTCTCGGGCAAACTCCTCGATCTTGATCCCCGCGATCAGCGCAAGAGCACTGGCAGCGATCTTATCCGTCTGCGTACAGGTCGGTGAACGGAACATCAATGTATCCGAAATAATAGCCGCACAGAGAAGCCCCGCGATCTTTTCCGGGATCTCCAGTCTCTGTTCTCCGTAGATCTCATAAAGGATCGTACCCGTACATCCCACCGGCTCATTACGAAAAGCAACCGGCGTCATGGTCTGCAAGGTACCCAGCTTATGATGATCGATGATCTCAAGGATCTCCGCCTTCTCGATATTATCAACAGCCTGATCCACCTCATTATGATCCACAAGAACCACTTTCTTTTTATGCATATCCAGAAAATTACGTCTGGAGATCGTACCGATACACTTACCATGAGGATTGATCACCGGAAACGCCCTGTGACGGTTTTTGATCATAACATCCTGGATATCATCCGTAAAATCCTCGGTATTAAACGTAACCATGTTATCCCGCTTCATAACAAAACTGACCGGAATACTCTGATTGATCAGACGCGCAATATTAAACGTATCATACGGAGACCGGATGATCACGATATTCTTCTCATGAGCAAGCTTTATAACCTTCTCGGAAACCACGATATTCAGCCCCACGATGATACAGCTGACATTCTGGCTGATCGCCTGAAGATGATCCTCCTCACGGTCACCCATGATGATCATATCATCCTCCTCAACGTAGCCCTCCAGCATCTTCGGGTTGGCAGTACCGACAAGCACACGCCCCTTCACAAAATATCCGTGTCCGTTACCTTCCACCACTTCACCGCCAACAGTCTCGGCAATTCTCTGATACTGCGTCCTCGCATTGGAAAGAAGATAACTGTCTGTAGTATCCATATAGGTCTTTGCGATATCACCAATCGTCACAAGCCCCTCCAGACACCCATCCTTATCCCGGATCGGAAGAGAAACGATCCCGTTCTCCTGCATCAGATCCCAGGTATTCTTCAGCGACATATTCTTATCCGCCTGCGGACTGGTCCGGATATCCATATCCTTGACCTGCGTACCGATATTTCCCAGATAAGCCGGCGGCTGTACGCCAAAACGGTTCAGCACATACCTGGTCTCCTCATTGATCTGCCCCGCTCTCTTCGGGATATATTTTTTGTTCTGCGTAGTTCTGTTCTTAATATCCGCATAAGCAATAGCCGAACAGATGGAATCCGTATCCGGATTCTTATGTCCGATTACAAATATTCTCTCCGGTTTTTTCATACACATCCATCCTTTTTCATCCAAAATAATCATAATTTAATATTTGCAAACAAAGCACCCAGGGAAGTAGTAGCCTCTTCCCCCGACTCCGGAAGCTCAAAAGACTCCTCCTCAACCTCCTTAGCCATCAGATCCGATGCCTCTTTAATACTCAGGCTCAGCTTACCATCCTTGATCGCGATAACCTTCACCTTAACCTTATCCCCAACACTCAAAACCTCAGAAGGCTTCCGGATCCTCTTCTCACAGATCTGAGAAATATGCACCAGCCCGGAAACCCCGTTCCCAAGCTCCACAAAAGCACCATACGGCTGCAAACTCTCAACCGTACCCTCCATCACAAAGCCAACCTGGATATTGGAAATCTTATTCCGTTTCTCCACCTCAGCCCTCTCACGAAGAATCTCCCTCGCCGAAAGCACCAGCCTCTTCTTCGCCTTATCAGCCTCGATCACCCGCACCTGGATCGGCTTATTCAGAAACACCTCAGTATCCTCAACAAACTCCAAAGCAAGCCTCGACGCCGGAATAAAACCACGGACACCCTCAACATAAGCAATGGCACCCCCGTTAACGATCCCCTTCACAACAACATCCAGCACCTCACCCGAATCCTGAAGCTCCTTCAGCCTGTCCCAGGCAAGCACATCCGCAGCATCCGCTCTGGAAAGAAGAATATTCCCCTGACCATCATCCCTGCGAAGAACCATCGCCTGAACCTCATCCCCCGGCTGAACAGCCTCTTTAATATTAAACCCCGGCACCCGGGAAAACTCCTCCACCGGAATAAAACCCTCAGCATAAAACTTAAGGTCAAGAACAACCCCCGACTCATCCACACTCACAACAGTCCCGGAGATAATATCCCCCTCATCGATCCTCTTAAAAGAAGCCTCCAGCTCCCTCTCAAAATCCTTCATAGACTCCGCCATATCCAGACCTCCCATTCAAACAAAAAACCAACCACCGCCGCCCCAAACCAGACGACAGCACTATAATCCTAATCATTATAGCATGCACACCCCACCCGCGCTATATTTTTTGCACTGGAAATTTCTTACCCCCTTTATTTCTCTCCAACGCACAGGACAGACTCAAATCAGCCCATTTATCACAACCTTGATGCTTTCTTTATTTCTCTCCAAGATGCTTTCTTTGTTTCTCTCCAACGCACAGGACGGACTGCCGGAGGGGCGGCTGCATGGTCGGGACCCGGTGCGTCGGAGTAAGCCGCTGGTCATACTTAGCGCCTGAGGCTTCTGACGGGAAGGTACTCTGCGGCCACAAGCCGCAGAGTAAGCCCCATCTGTCTGAGCCAGGTACGCATCAGCGTACATGGCGAGTTATGGGGCGCCCTGCACGGCAGAAGACTCAGACGCTTAGTATGCCCCGGCGAAACGACCGCACCAGGCACGACCATGCAGCCGCCCCTCCGGCAGTCCGTCCGTCCCTCCCTCCATCCCACCCACAAAAAAAAAGCCCAAAAAAAGGCCCAAAAACGAGGAGTGCCCCGGTAGTGGCTTACCGGGGCGATTATTATGAAAAAAATTGTATGTGTAATGATACAGATACACACCATTACAGCGTCTTTCGTAACGTTCTTTCGAACTATCCCTATACTACCAGACAAATATGAACAAACAATGAACATCTCGTAAACAATTAGCGCATTTGCACAATTTTTTCCAAAACACCCTCCCCCAATTTATAAAAACGCCACATTCACAAACAAAACCAAAGCCCTAAACATTGTACATATTGTACATCTCAACCAAACAAACCAACAACAACCCCAACAAAAGAGCCACAACCCTCACCCTCTAACTCAAACTCCATCTAAAACATCATCAAAAACACCAGCCATCACAAACCATCACCGCCGTGAAAGCATCCCCTTAATAAACTCAATCGCCTTCTCAAAAATATTCTTCACATCAGACTTCGTAACACCCATATCCTTCAAAGTACTATAAGCATCACTCACATACCCCTTGATCTGATCATCACTCATCTCAATCCCACGGAACTTACTGATAATATTAACCAGCGAACTCTTATCATCCTCATTAAGACTCACCCCAAAATGATCCGCAGCCTCATCGATCCCCTGAGAAATCTCATCATCCGTGATCTGGTTAGAATCAAAAAGCCCCTTCACATAAACAATGATATCCCCAACCTTATCCGGATCAGAAGCAAGAGACCCAACCTCATTATCCTTCAGGATCTCCTCCGCCTGACTCATAACAGAACCGGAATCAGACGCCATAACCATCATCGGAGATGTACATGAAATAACACCCGCAATAACCAAAGCTGTAACCTTGTTCAATCTTCTCATAATATTCAACCTCCATACGGGCACCAGCCCTTATTAAAAATTACCTTTTACTATTTTTAATTATCTTTTACTGCCTTTTTATTACCTCATCATTACCTTTTCGACGCCCCTCAGTATACCACACACCCCCACCCCTCTGTAAACCTCAATTTTCCCCATTCCCACCCACACCATTCAGACTTTATGTATATCGCCAAAAATATATTCACAATATTTTCATATTTTAAACAAACTTTCCTAACATCTCATCAGTAAAATAAAAAATGTAAATTTTTCATTACTTACTTATGTCTGACACCTCAGACATAACCTCCTTTCTATAACAAATATATAGGTCCGGACAGGAAACCTCTCCAACATTCCCGTCCGGAAACGCAAAAAGAACCCGGAACAGCTGCCCGGGCTCTTTTTGCGTTTATCATATATTAATTTTTCTCATCATAAATACAGTTGGCAAGCATCGCAAACTGCTCCAGAGTCAGCGCCTCACCCCTGATATTCAGCGGAAGATCACACCTGTTGAACACATCCTCGATCTCCTCCTTACTCAGGGAAAAATCTCCGGAATTTCTGATCCCGTTCACAAGCGTCTTTCTCCTCTGGTTAAAAGATGCACGGATCAGACGGAACATAAGCCCCTCATCCTTCACATCCACCGGCGGCTTCTCATAACGCGTCAGCTTGATCACCGCACTTCCAACCTTCGGCCGCGGCATAAAACAGTTCGGCGGTACATTCGCAACGATCTCCGGCTTCGCATAATACTGCACAGCCAGGGAAAGCGCACCGTAATCCTTGGTACCGGGACCAACCTGCATACGGTCTGCAACCTCCTTCTGCACCATGACAGTGATCGAATCCACAGGAACATTCTTCTCAAAAAGCCCCATGATGATCGGAGTCGTAATGTAATACGGCAGATTCGCAACCACCTTCACAGGCTTACCGCCGTTTTTCTCATCTGCGATCTTTTTGATATCCGTTTTCAGGATATCGTTATTGATCACGGAAACATTATCCCAGTCCTTCAACGTATCCTTAAGGATCGGGATCAGCGAACTGTCGATCTCCACAGCAGCCACCTCTCTGGCAGCCTCCGCAAGATACTGGGTCATAGTTCCGATACCCGGACCGATCTCCAGTATAAAATCATCCTTCGTGATACCCGAAGACTCAATGATCTTTTCCAGAACATGCTCGTCGATCAGAAAATTCTGACCAAACCTTTTCTGGAAAACAAAATGATACTTTTGAAGGACTTCAATGGTATATTTCGGGTTACCAAGATAAGGTCTGGCCATATTTTTTACCTCTGCTTTTTCTTATTTTCAGCTGAAATCCTTTTCAAAAAGTACCGTGTAGCCATCACGGTCCACACGCTTCTTGGAATGCTTGAACAATCCGCTCTGAGCTCTCTCCATAGCCTTATCCAGCATGGTCTTCACAGTACCGATGCACATCGGCTGATCCTCCTTCTGGTTGATCCCGATCAGATTATACAGAGCAAGCATGCCCATCTGGTCGATACGGAATCCATTCTCCATGGTATAGACCTTGGCGAAATTAACAAGTTCATCGTTTGTAAATACAGGAATGTTGATCATGGATGTAAACTTCTTCGCAAGCTTCGGATATCTTGCGATCAGCTTACGCATACCGATCTTTTCATCCTCCAGGATCACGATCATTCCCTTTGTGTTTCCGGTCATAGCTTCCTCAAGCTCATCTGCTGTTTCCTGGGAAAGCTGGTTTGCATCCTCGATAACAAGGAAACCGCCGGCAAGCTTGGATACGATCTCCGGAATATCCTTTCCGTTGAGATCATCCGCAAATATATAGGCAACCTTGGAAGCCTCGATATTCAGCTCTTTACAGATTGCCGGGATCAGACTTGAGATCAGTCTCGTCTTACCTGTTTCTCTGCCGCCCATAACGATCACATTTCCGGTCTGGGAAGTCTTGTCTGCTGCGCCCATCTGCACATCGCAGAGTACATCAAGCAGCTGTTCCTTCATTCCGGGAACTGTAACAAAATAGGTGAAAAGCTGTTTCTCTTCATCTGTGAGCTCTTTCTTTCTGGAAACGATCTTTGTAGGATCCTTTTCCGGATGGATCGTAGCGATAAATTTCTCAAGCTGCTCTTCCTCGCTGAGCTCCTCTTCCTCATCGTCCTCTTCCATGGCTTCATCAGAATCATCACCGATGAGACTGCTGATAAAATCATCCTCATCCTCATCCTGGAAGTCGAAGGCGTCATCACTGTATTCTTCTTCCTCATCAAGAAGATTTTCCTCTTCCGCTGAAGCCACCGGTTCCTCATGATGAAGCTTCGTTGAAGGCTCTGCTGCCGCCTTCTGCACCTGCTCCTCAGATTCCAGTGAAGGAATCTCCGGAAGCACATCCTCTTCTTCCACCGGCTTCTGTACTCCTGACGGACCATTCAGAAACTCTGCTTCTGCAGCCTGAAGATCCTCCTCAGTAACCGGCTCCTCATCTTCATCAAATACGATATCCGGAAGTCTGGTATCGGAAGTCTCCGTTACCTCTTCCTCCTGCTGAGCGGAGATCTGCGCCATGATATCCTCGATATCTGCCGCATCCGGCTCCTCCGGAACAAATTCATCAGCCACAATATCCAGATCCTCAATACCTTCCGGCTCTTCCGTTACGTCGGACTGCTGGACATCCGGAGATTTCTCTTCCTCCGGGATATCGATTCCCTGCTGTGTAGCTGCTGCCAGAATAGTATCCTCCAGGTTGAAGTCCTTATCTTTATCCTTCTCGGACCTGTCACCTACAGATGCCGCAATATCCTCGATATTTCCGAAAATTCCGGACGCGTCCGGGATCTCTGCGAAACTGCTTGCATTCTCCGGGTCCACATTGATCATGGACTTCGGGATCTTCAGCTCCGGCATACGGATCGTTGCGGAAAAATCAGGCTTGCCTTCCTCATTGAGCGGAACCCCTGCAGGCTTCTCCTCACTTTCCTCATTTCCTGCAGCCTTCTCCTTCATGATCTCTGCAACACTCTGGGACAAAGACATCTCTGTAGCTTTCTCAGCCTCAGCTTCTTCCGCTTCCTGATAAGTCTCTTCTTCCTCTTTATCCTGCTGTTCCTGAGCCTGCAGCTTCATACCTCCGGATGACAGGTTCTCAACACCGGATGCCAGCGGGATCTCATCCGCTTCCTGTCCGGAAAACTCTTCCTGCTCTTCAGAAGGCTCATCCGAAGCTTCCTCACTTCCTTCTGCTGCTTCGATCTCCTCAGAATCTGTAAACTCCTCCGACGGTTCTGCTGCCGCAGCAGTCTCAGCCTCCGGCGCTTCCGCCTGTTCCGTCACATCCTCAGAGTCTGTGGAAACCTCATCCTGCTCTTCATCCTGCGCAGCTTCTTTTTCCTCCATATCCTCTTCCGCAGATTTCTTATGTCCGCCAAAGATATCACGGAATCCCTTGGAAAGCTTCTCCTGGAATGTCTCCGCACTGTTCAGATCCCGCTCATCATCTACCTGGATAGTATCTGTGACCGGTTTTGCCTCCTCATACTCGCCGGATGCTTCCTTGCTCTCCCTGATCTCCTGCGCCTTTTCCGGCGGGATCAGCTTCGGGATAAAACGCTGTTCGTATTTCTCTTTCTCTTCGCCAGTGAGAACACCCATCCGCTGTTTCAGGTCAAGGGCCTTCATCACATAAGTTCCGTCATTGAACCAAAGGATCATCTCATTGCAGAGATCCAGGCACTTCTGCTTGTCTCCTGCTTTGTAATAGAGCTTGGCCAGTTCATAGGACCAGCGCTCCGTAAATTCCTTCTCCTTATATTCCTCAAGAATACGGATCTGTTCATTCAGAGATGCATTCTTCGCTCTGGCGATCTTATATTTCAGTATATACTGGCTGTTATCATTACCTGCCACTTCTCTGTATTCATCAAAGAATTCTGTGGCTTCACTGATCTGTCCCATTTTCAGGGAAACCTCGATCAGACGGTAAAGTATGTTCTTGCCGATCGGCGCTCTGTGGTAGGCAAGAAGAAAAATTTCCTTGCTCTCTTCATAGCGCTTGTTGGCCGCGTAGATCTCGCCCACTACACAAAGGGTACGGACGTTTTTCACACGACGCCAGTCAATGCTGTCAACAATCTGCATGGCGCCTTTGTAATCCTGGGTCTCGACCAGCTTATTGATCTGTCCCAGCTTAACGCGAAACTCCTCTTTATCCAAAATATTCACCAACTTTCCATAATCAGAATCAGTTTACCATATGCATACGGGCTTGTCAAAACCCTTTAGGCATATAAACATGCCCCTTTACCACCTGAAAAACCCTGTTGATCTTGAACTGATGGCTGACAAAATCATCCAGTCCTGTACAGGTGATCAGAGTCTGTATATCGTGGATGCTTTCCAGCAGATATGTCTGCCTGCTGCTATCCAGCTCCGAAAGAACATCATCCAGCAGAAGAACCGGTGTATCCCGGATCTTTTTCTTCACCAGATAGATCTCCGAAAGCTTTAGGGAAAGGGCCGCAGTCCTCTGCTGCCCCTGGGAACCATACCTCCGGATGTCGATCCCGTTGACCTTTACGCAGAAATCATCTCTGTGCGGTCCCACGGAGGTCAGCTTCATCCGAAGATCCCGCTCCCGGTTCCTAGAAAGCTTATCCTCAAACTCGGCCGCCGTCACACTTGGCTCGTACAGGATCTCCAGCTCCTCGATCCCGCCGGTAAGGCCTTTATGAAGCCCCCTTGCGATCTCGTTAAGCTCCTCCACAAAGGCTTCCCGCTTCCCGATGATCTTCTTTCCGTAATCGACCATCTGCATATCCCAGACATCCAGGGTACTTTTCAGCCCGGGGTTCATATAACAGTCTTTGAGAAGACGGTTTCTCTGGTTCACGATGTGATTGTAGCCGGCCAGCTCCGTGATATAAACACCATCCAGCTGACAAAGCTCCGAATCCAGAAAACGTCTTCTCTCTCCCGGTCCATTCTTGATAATATTAAGATCCTCCGGAGAAAAAAACACCAGATTCACCACCCCCAGCAGCTCCCTTGCCTTGCGGATCGGCAGCCCGTTGATGGCAACTCCCTTTGCTTTGTTTTTCCGGAGGTGCATGTCTATTTTGTATGAAAGATCGCCCTTCTTCACCATCATTCGGATATGGGATTCCTCATTCTCAAAGCGGATCATCTCCCGGTCCTTGCTTCCCTTGTGGGATTTGCTGGTACCTGCCAGATAAACCGCCTCCAGGATATTGGTCTTTCCCTGGGCATTGTCGCCGTAGAGAATATTGGTGCCCTGATCAAAATTCATCTCCAGCGACTCATAATTCCTGAAATTATTCAGTCTGATGGATTCAATGTACATTCCTTCACCCGATCACATAAATATCTTTTCCATCGTAGGAAATGGTATCTCCAGGATGGATCTTGCGGCCACGGCGGTTCTCCACCTCACCGTTTACCAGTACCAGACCATCATTGATGGCATATTTCGCCTCAACGCCGTCCTCCACAACACCGGCCAGCTTCAGCGCCTGGCCAAGCTTGATAAATTCGTCTTTAATTCTGATCTCCAATTTTTTCTCCTCTTATCTCCGGGTATTTTCTCCGTCAGATCGATCTTTTCTGATCTTCTGGCGGTATTTAAAATCCCCCAAAATACAAATTTCACCGGAAGGTGGTAATTAAAATACCCCCTTCCAGCAGTTTACGCATAAAACAATTCTCAGAACACGATCGCATTCCCATGCACAATCGGTCAAAAACGGTCACGCATTTTTGGTGTATCCGTTTATATCAATCCTGATATCTGCAGTCAGACTGTACGCGCCCTACGGACACTTACATATCCTGACTGCCGAGCTCAATTCTGTTCACAGCTTCAAGCATGTGCGTCTCACACGTACACTCACATGCCCGAAGCTGCTGCGTACATCTCTTGTCCCTTATTCCTTATATTTCCCAGGTCTTATCTGGCCTGATTCTGATTGATGTTTACAGGAAGGATCAGGTAAGTATAGTTCTCTTCATCGTCACGGATAAAGCACGGGGCCTTCGGATTTACAAGATAGATCGTCACGGTTTCATCATCAATAACACGAAGCGCATCGATCAGGAATTTCGGGTTGAAGCCGATCATGATATCCTTACCCTCTTTTTCAATATCGATCTCCTCATTCATGGAACCCATTGCAGAATCAATGCGCAGCTCCATATCATCGTCTGTGATGTTGATGATGATCGGTTTTTTATCAACCTCACGTACCAGAAGTGTGGCACGGTCGATACAATCCAGGAACTCTTTTTTGTTGATCTTCAGTTTTGTCTCATAATCACTGGAAAGCATCTGGTCAATTCTGAAATATTCTCCCTCGATTAGTCTGGAAACTACCATAGTCTGATCAAATTCAAATAAAATGTGGTTTTTTGTAAAGTAAATGCTGACCTGATCATCCACTTCTCCGGAAAGGATCTTGCTGACCTCGCTTAAAGTTTTGCCCGGAACTACCACCTTACGGTCAGAATAATCTTTCTTAAGGGGCATTTTTCGGATAGAGATACGATGTCCGTCCAGAGAGACTACCTTCAGACAGTTATTTTTGATCTCAAAAAGCTCACCGGTCATAAGCTTATTGTTCTCATTTACAGCAATCGAAAAAATAGTCTGGCGGATCATTTCTTTCAGTGTGTACTGAGAGATCGTCAGCGGTTCATCCTTCTCGATCATCGGTAAATAAGCAAAATCTTCTCCTGATTTTCCAGGGATATTGAATTTTGCTTTTTCACAGGTAATGGTTGCTGCATATTTATCATCGGTCTTAATGGTAACATCATTATCCGGAAGTCGTCTGATGATTTCATAGAAGATTTTTGCATCAAGAGCAACTTTACCTTTTTCTTCAATAGTACCCTCAACGATGGTTTCAATTCCCAGCTCCATATCGTTGGTGGTAAATTTGATCTGGTTTGTGGTTGCATCCATGAGAATACATTCCAGGATTGGCATTGTGGTTTTTGATGGAACTGCTTTGAGTGCGATACTTACACTTTTTAACAGACTTGATTTGGAGCAGATGATTTTCATAGTGTGTATAACTCCCTTTCTGAACAATTTGTGGTTTTTATAAATATATTTATAGAAAAAATCCGCAGTAACCGCCGTAGGGGGCCAGATTTTGTGAAAAACTCCCGCAGGCCTGATGTTTTCAGGGGTTTTCCGTTGGGATAACTTTGTGTAAAAGTGGTAGTTTCGCATGTGAATAACCCGGGGATAAAATTACCGCCGCGTTTTGGCAAAAAAGTTGTACACATCTCTCCACATACAATCAACACGTTATACACCAGTAATGTGGAAAACTTCCCTAACCTTGTGGATTAATCTTCTTTTTCAATATATCAATGGTATTTTTTAAGTTATCGTCGTTCTGCAATTCGTTTTCGATCTTTTCGATACCGTGCATAACGGTGGTATGGTCACGGTTTCCGAGCGCTTTTCCGATATTTTTCAAAGGTGTGGATATGATCTCACGGCAGAGATACATGGAAACCTGGCGGGGCATGACGATCTTGGAGTTTCGTTTGTTTCCGCTTAAGTCCGCAGGTGTGACTCCGTAATGTTCTGCAACAACGGAGATGATGTATTCCGGTGTGATCACTTTTTTCTCATCCGGAGAAATAATATCCTTCAGTGCCTGCTCTGCCAGCTCCAGAGTTACTTCCTTTTTCTCAAGCTTGGCTCCGGCCATGACCTTGTTGAAGGCACCTTCCAGCTCACGGATATTGGATTTGATATTGGTAGCGATATATTTGATAACATCTTCACTGATGTTGTAGCCGTTCATTTCTTCATTTTTATGAAGGATCGCCATTCGGGTTTCGTAATCAGGCAGCGTGATATCTGCGATCAGACCCCACTCGAACCGGGAACGGAAGCGCTCTTCCAGGATTTCCATATCCTTCGGTGGTTTATCAGAGGATATGATGATCTGCTTTTTGGCACTGTGAAGACTGTTAAATGTATGGAAAAATTCCTCCTGTGTGGATTCTTTTCCTATAATAAACTGAATATCATCGACAAGAAGAACGTCGATATTTCTGTATTTTTCACGGAATTTGCTCATTGCCGTGTTATTTCCGTTTCGGATGGTTTCGATCAGCTCGTTGGTAAATTCTTCACTGGTTACATACAAAACACGGCTGTTTTCGTCGTGTTCCAGAATGAAATGAGCGATGGAATGCATAAGATGCGTCTTACCAAGACCGGCTCCGCCATAGATAAACAGTGGATTGTAGGTATCTCCCGGTGATTCGGCAACTGCAAGAGCTGCGGCCTGGGCGAATTTGTTATTACTTCCTACAACGAAGGTGTCGAAGGTGTATTTTGGATTTAAATGCGCCTCTTCGTAACGTGTATCCTGAACCTGTTTATCATAAGAAGTGTTTTTTTCTGTTTTTTTGGGGAGATCTTTTTCCAGAACGAAGCGAACCTCGCATTCTTCCATGCCTGTCAGCACACAGATAGTAACCTGGAGGGGTATTTTGTAGCGTTTACTGATGTAATTGACTCCGATCGCTGCCTGTTCAGAGGGAACAACCACTGTTATCAGCTTTCCGTCAACCTCATAAACTTTCAGCGGCTTGAGCCAGGTATTAAAAGGGACATCAGTCACCTCATATTCAGATTTGACAGTTTGCAGGATCTCCTCCCATTTTTCAATAACAGCGTCCATTTTTTCCTCCCATGAGTATTATAATAACCCCAGTCTGCGACTGGAGATAGATATCCTTTTATATATTACAATGAAAATGGGGTTTTCGCAATGGAAAATCCTTGAGATTTTGGGGAAAAGAATGTGGATAATGTGGGGAAATTACTGTGGATTAGGGTGGATTATTGTGGATAAGAGTCCTGGAGGTTTCCATAAGTCGAGAATTGGTGGAAAATGTGGAAGAATTATGTGTATAAAAAAATCCACCTTAAAAATACCGCAAATAAAGGGTTTTTTTGAAAACGATGTGAACAAACCCTCCGAAAAAGTGGATAGATTTCCGGTCAATCCACAAGTTATCCACAAGTTATCCACAAAATGTGGATAATGTTACGTAAACCATAAGCGCTTTCCACATAAGAGAAAAAAATAAATACCGTAAGGTGGGGGTATTTTATAGAACCCTTGATTTTATCGGGTTTTTTGCAATTTTTACTTGACGAAAAGGAGGTTTATTTATATAATTGAAACGATGTTCTGAATGATAAGTTATTTCATAACAATTAAAAATAGATAAAGGAGGTGCTTTACCTATGAAGATGACATTTCAGCCAAAAAAGAGATCCAGAGCTAAAGTTCACGGCTTCAGAGCTCGCATGAGCACAAAGGGCGGACGTAAAGTATTAGCTGCAAGAAGATTAAAAGGAAGAAAACAGTTATCAGCATAAGCTGCAAGACCGCATTTATGTGGTCTTTTCTTCTATCCGGAGAAATATCCGCGCAGGCGGAATTTAATTAAGGAGGATTCGTTTGATCAGATCAGAGTCCTTAAAGAAAAATCAAGATTTTAAAGTTGTATATCAGAACGGAACATCGTACGCAAATCGGCTTCTGGTGATGTACGTGCTGAAGAATCAGCACATGAAGAATCGTCTGGGAATATCAGTAAGCAAAAAAGTAGGGAACAGTGTGGTTCGCCACAGACTCACCAGATTGATCAGAGAAAGCTATCGTCTCAACGAAACAGATTTTGACAGTAACCTTGATATTGTAGTAGTAGCGAGAGCCGCAGCCAAGGGCAAGAGCTTTCACGAGATCGAGAGTGCTTTTCTGCATCTTGCAAGAAAGCATCATATAACAGGGAATGAACATGATAAAGAAATTTCTGATTAAGATGATAAGGCTCTATCAAAAATATATATCGCCGATGAAGAGAACGAAATGTCCTTATATTCCCACATGTTCTCAATATGGTTTGGAAGCAATCGAAAAATATGGCGCATTTAAGGGTAGTCTTCTTGCGGCATGGAGGATATTGCGATGCAATCCTTTTTCCCACGGAGGCTATGACCCTGTGCCATGAATTATTTTGTGACTGTTCAGCCTTTTCCCGGGCAGAGCAGTTATCGGAATTTGTAACTGTTCAGTACCTCCGCAGTTAGTGGACGAATGAATAGTTACCGGACTTTTACAATTGAATAAGAAGTCTAGGAGGAAATGAATTTGGAACTGTTTTTAGCAACAAAAACCGGAACTCCTATTATCGGACAGATCGCGTCTGTGATGGGATGGATCATGGATGGCATATATAAGATGCTTGACGGCCTGTTCGGAATCCAGAACATTGGTCTTTGTATCATTATCTTCAGTATTCTTATCTTTGCCTTTATGACACCGCTGCAGATCAAGCAGCAGAAATTCTCCAAGTTAAGCGCGATCATGCAGCCTGAGATCCAGAAGATCCAGAAGAAATATCAGGGTAAAAAGGATCAGGCTTCCATGATGAAAATGAACGAAGAAACCCAGGCTGTTTATCAGAAATATGGTGTTTCTCCAACCGGTAGCTGTGTACAGTTAGCCATTCAGATGCCTATTCTGTTTGCTCTGTATCAGGTTATCTACCGGATTCCTGCTTACGTTGGAAGTGTAAAGAACATTTTTACTGGTGTAGTTGACAACCTGCTAGCTGTAAACGGATACACAGATATCTTGCAGCAGTTTATCACAGACCATTCCATGACACGAGTGCGTCTCGTTATGGATAGTGCCGGAAATGCTACAAGTAACTCTATTGTTGATTTTCTGTATGCACTTTCTCCTTCCCAGTGGAAAGAGCTGGCACAGATGAATCAGTTTTCAGGATTTTCTGATGCGATCACAAAAGCATCCGGCAATATTTCCAAGATGCAGGGCTTCTGTGGCCTGAATATCGCAGACCAGCCGCTGTACTATATCATGGAATTCTTCAAAAATCATGGTTCTCTGTTACTTGCGATCGTAGCACTTCTGATCCCGGTTCTTGCATGGGCAACTCAGATGCTGAACCTGAAGCTTATGCCACAGGCTGCAACACAGCCGGCAGACGGAAATGATCAGGCCAGTGCAATGGCAAACTCCATGAAAACCATGAACATGGTCATGCCTCTGATGTCTGCATTCTTCTGTTTCACATTCCCGGTTGGTCTTGGTATCTACTGGATCGCCAGTGCTGTCGTTCGAAGTGCCCAGCAGTTTGCGATCAATCGTCATCTTGATAAGATGAACATTGATGATCTGGTTAATGAGAATATGAAGAAGATCGAAGCGAAGCGTGCGAAGGAAGGACTTCCGCCGCAGAAGATCACCAATCAGGCTCATCAGTCCGCCAAGAATATCAATAAACCTGTGATCAATAAGGGCAACAGCGGAAACAATGGTGCTTCAGACAGAGCACAGAAGGTTGATACTGCTTATGAGAAGGCAAGAAGTGCAAAACCGGGCAGCATCACAGCTAAAGCAAATCTCGTAAGAGACTTTGACGAGAGAAATAAGAAGAAATAATCAGGAACGGAGGGGTTCGTAATGGAGGATTACATTCAGTTTTCAGCAAAAACAAAGAATGAAGCTATCACAAAAGCGTGTCTTGAGCTTGGAACTTCCAGTGACCAGCTTGATATTCAGGTTATCAGTGAAGGCAGCTCCGGATTCTTCGGAATCGGCAGCAAACCTGCCGTGATCAAAGTTCGCAGAATCGAGCCAGTTTCTGATATGCAGGAGATCGATGAACTGGTAGAGTCCGTGAAACTGGACGCTATCAAAGAAGAGAAGAAATTAGAAAAGCCTTTTACTCCGGATGTAAAGAAAGAATCTGCACCGAAAGCAGCTCCTGCAGAGGAGAAGAAGCCGGTGAAGAAAGAAGCTGTACAGGTGGAGAAGGCATCCGAAGAAGCACCTGCAAAGGCAGCAGCGCCAAAGGAAAGACCTGCAAGGGATTTCCAAGGCAAAGCAAAGCCTGCACGTGAGAAACAGCCAAGAGCTCCAAAGGAGCGTCAGCCGAAGGAAACACGTGAGAGAGCTCCGAAGCAGGGCAGACCGATAGAGATCCTCAGCGATCCGGAGAAGATCAGAGAGGTTGAGGAGAGAGCAGTCGTATTTCTTCGTGACGTATTCGGCTCCATGGATCTTGGAGAAGTGGAGATCACATCGAAATACAACACTGCAGACGGCTCTCTGGATGTGGATTTTGAAGGTGAGGATATGGGTATCCTCATCGGAAAAAGAGGCCAGACACTGGATTCTCTTCAGTATCTGACAAGCCTTGTGGTAAACAAAGGTGAGTCTACCTACATTCGTGTAAAACTCGATACCGAGGACTACAGACGCCGTCGTAAGGAAACTCTGGAGAACCTTGCAAGAGGAATCGCCTTCAAGGTAAAGAAAACCAGAAAACCGGTAGTTCTGGAACCGATGAATCCGTACGAAAGAAGGATCATCCATGCATCTCTGCAGGGCAACCGCTATGTAGAGACAGTCAGTGAGGGAGAAGAACCTTACAGACATGTAGTAGTAAAACTGAAACGCAATAATTGATGATCCACCGGTAAAGCTATAAGCCGTATCCCGGAGCGTAAGCTCCGTGGGTACGGCTTTTTTGTATGGAACTGAAAATTAAAAATTACCATTGCAATCTCCGCAACAATTCTTTATAATCATTGAAGAGCAAATAACAAAAGATATTTCTGCAGCGGACATCCGGAATGCAGAGATTAGAGCGTATTTGATAAATCATTCCCGCAATCTGCACGCCCCACTTTGCGGTATATTTTGTCCGAATTCAGTTGCCGTAGCCCGCTACGGCGCCTTCATCCGGACAAAATCTCCCACAAATTGTGACGCACATCTTGCAGAAAGCCTTTTTCAAACACGCTCTAGCATTATAAATATGGAAACTGACAGAAGATGTTATTCTAGGTGAAAGCGTGAATAACACGTGTTTTTTGCGTGTAAAAAGCTTTTCCGGAGTAACATTTTTGCGTTTAACCAGATGCTTTTATCCGCTGGACCAGGATAAACGGTATGGCAGCGATCAGCTGCAGTGTGATATAGCGGATGCTTTTATCCGTTTGACAAAGGAGAGTGAAAAATGGAAGAGACAACGATTGCTGCGATTTCCACAGCCATGAGCGCATCGGGAATCGGGATCGTCAGGATCAGTGGCCCGGAGGCTTTTGAGATCGCATCCGGAGTATACCGTTCCAAGGGTGGAAAAAAATCTCTGAAAAATGTCCCAAGCCACACCATCCATTATGGATATATTTATGATAACGAAGAAATGGTAGACGAAGTGCTGGTCATGGCCATGCGCGGACCACGGACATACACAGGAGAAGATACCATAGAAATCGACTGCCACGGCGGCGTTTTAGCCATGAAAAAGGTACTGGAAACTGTGCTGAAAAACGGAGCCATTATTGCCGAGCCGGGAGAATTTACCAAGCGTGCATTCCTCAATGGAAGGATCGATCTTTCCCAGGCGGAGGCCGTTATGGACGTGATACAGTCCAAAAATGAGTACTCATTAAAGAATTCTGTAGGACAATTAAAAGGTTCGGTCCGAAAAACTGTACAGCAGATCAGGGAAAAACTACTGTACCATATAGCGTACATTGAATCGGCATTAGACGATCCGGAGCACTATGATCTGACAGGATATTCGGAAGAATTAGAGCAGATCGTAGCAGAAGAAAAAGAAAAGATACAGAACCTGTTAAAAACAGCCGGAGACGGAAAGATCATACAGGAAGGTATCCGGACCGTGATCCTGGGTAAGCCGAACGCAGGGAAATCTTCTCTGCTGAACCTGCTTCTGGGAGAGGACAGAGCCATCGTGACCGATATCGCAGGAACCACCAGAGACGTACTGGAAGAGTATATCAACCTGCATGGGATCACATTAAAGATCGCTGACACAGCCGGAATCCGCCAGACAGAAGACATCGTAGAGAAAATCGGCGTATCCAAAGCAAAAGAAATGGCAGCAGACGCAGACCTGATCCTCTATGTCGTAGATTCCTCCGTACCGTTAGATGAAAACGACGAAGAAATCATAAAAATTTTGCAAGAGAAAAAGACAATTGTCCTCTACAGCAAGACAGACCTTGAATCTGCTATAGATATAGAGGATTTAAAGAGCAGAATAAACCAGCCGGTGATCCCAATCTCCGCAAAAGAAGAAACCGGAATCACAGACCTGGAAGAAAAAATCCGGGAAATGTTCTTCAGTGGGGAGATTGACTTCAATGATGAAGTCTACATCACCAATGAACGCCACAGACAGGAGCTTTTAAAAGCACAGGAAAGTCTTTCTCTGGTAGAAAATAGCATAGAAAGCGGAATGCCGGAGGATTTTTATTCCATAGACCTGACAGATGCATACGAAAGTCTGGGACGGATTCTGGGAGAATCACTTGGGGAAGACCTTGTTAATGAGATATTTTCTAAATTTTGTATGGGGAAATAATAACCGCATGGGCTGCGGAGGCCCCGGCCGAATGGCCGCATGGATTGCGGAACCTTGGCCGTATATGCCGCATAGGCTGCGGAACTCCGGTCGTATAACCGCATAGATTGCGGCTCCCTGCTGTATGGCACATAGGCTGCGGCCCCCGCAGAGGGTAGATCACATTGGAATGTAAGAAAACCGCAAAGGGGCACAAGGCCGCGCCCCTCTGCACACCCCTGGGCCTTTTTTATATAGTGCAGCGATTGTGGAAAGCTGAAAGAAACTAACTTGTGTCTGTATGCTTCTGTATCGGCAATTCGACACTGAGCCGAAATGTATCAAACGGAACTTTGTATATTTCTGTAGGATATATTGTTGCATAATATAGATTGCGGAGACCCCGCCGTATATACCGCATAGATTGCGGAACTCCGGCTGTATATGCCGTATGGATTGCGGAACATCGGCCGTATATGCCGCATAGGCTGCGGCCTTCGGCTGTATGGCACATAGGCTGCGGCCCCCCGCAGAGGGTAGATTACATTGGAATGTGAGAAAACCGCAAAGGGGCACAAGGCCGTGCCCCTCTGCACACCCCTGGGCCTTTTTTATATAGTGCGACGATTGTGGAAAGCTGAAAGATACTAACTTGTGCCTGTATGCTTCTGTATCGGCAATTCGACACTGAGCCGAAATATATCTAACGGAACTTTGTATATTTCTGAAGGGATATATTGTTGCATAATATAGATTGCGGAGACCCGGCCGTATATACCGCATAAATTGCGGAACTCCGGCTGTATATGCTGTATGGGTTGTGGAACCTCGGCCGCATATGCCGCATAGATTGCGGCTCCCTGCTGTACGCCACATGGACTGCAGAATTCCGTAGACGTGCATCGCACGTCGAGAACCTCATTACAGTTCCACTGCAACCCCCTCGGCACAACGTTCCGCATCCAATACCGAAGCATACAGACAAAAGTCAACACCGTACCCCACACCACAACCCAAGAACTCCTAAAAAAAAGCCCGAGGGGTGTGCAGAGGGGCCGTGGCTTTACGGCCCCTTTGCGGTTTTCCACAGCTTCCCAAAGCAAAAAAACCAGGCCTTCTGCCAAGCAAGAAAGTAAAAATAAAACCAAAAACCAACCACACAATAAACAAAGAAAAAGAAAATCACAAAGAAAAATAAAGAAAAAGAATAAGAGAAAAAAATAAGAAAAAAAATAAAGGAGAAAAAGCATGAAAAATCTGGAACAGTTTTTCGACATCATAGTAGTAGGCGCCGGCCACGCAGGCTGCGAAGCATCACTGGCATGCGCCCGCTTAGGGCTCAACACAGTCATGTTCACAGTCAGCGTAGACAGCATCGCCCTTATGCCCTGCAACCCCAATGTAGGCGGCAGCTCCAAAGGGCATCTCGTCCGTGAGCTGGATGCTCTCGGTGGGGAAATGGGTAAAAACATAGACAAAACCTTCATCCAGTCCAAAATGCTCAACCAGTCCAAAGGCCCTGCAGTCCATTCCCTTCGTGCACAGGCCGATAAACAGGCCTACAGCACAGAAATGAGAAAGACACTGGAAAATACAGAGAACTTAACCATCCGCCAGGGTGAAGTGACCGAGCTTCTGGTAGAAGACGGGCACATCACCGGTGTAAAAACCTTCTCAGGAGCCACCTACCACGCAAAAGCTGTAGTCCTCTGTACAGGAACCTACCTCAAGGCCCGCTGCATTTACGGCGACGTCAGCAACTATACAGGACCAAACGGCCTTCAGGCAGCCAATTACCTTACGGATTCCCTGAAAAAGCTGGGGATCGAAATGTTCCGCTTCAAAACAGGAACTCCGGCCAGAATCGCCGGAAACACCATTGATTATTCTAAGATGGAAGAGCAGTTCGGAGATGAAAGAGTCGTACCGTTCTCTTTTTCCACAGACCCGGAATCTGTACAGATCGAGCAGAAATCCTGCTGGCTGACCTATACAAACGAAAAAACACACGAGATCATCCGTGCAAATCTGGACAGATCCCCCCTTTATTCCGGAATGATCGAAGGAACCGGACCACGTTACTGTCCGTCCATTGAGGATAAAGTAGTTCGTTTTGCAGACAAAAAACGCCATCAGGTATTTATTGAACCGGAAGGTCTTTACACAAATGAAATGTACATCGGCGGAATGTCCAGCTCCCTGCCGGAGGATGTTCAGTACGAGATGTACCATTCCGTACCGGGTCTGGAGAACGCTAGGATCGTAAAAAATGCTTACGCTATTGAGTATGACTGCATCAATCCGCGCCAGCTCTATCCCACACTGGAATTCAAAAAGATCAAGGGCCTTTTCAGCGGCGGACAGTTTAACGGAAGCTCCGGATATGAGGAAGCAGCCGCTCAGGGCCTCATAGCGGGAATTAATGCAGCTATGGAGGTAAAAGGTCGGGAACAGCTGATTTTGGACCGCTCAGAGGCATATATCGGCGTTCTCATCGATGATCTGGTAACAAAGGAGAACCATGAGCCGTACCGAATGATGACAAGCCGTGCTGAGTACCGTCTGCTCCTCCGCCAGGACAACGCAGATCTTCGTCTTCGCAAAAAAGGCTGGGAGGTCGGCCTGATCGATGATGAGACATACCATAAATTACAGGAAAAAGAGCGCCGGATCCAAGAAGAGATCGAGAGAGTGGAACATGCAACCGTAGGTGGTTCTGCAGAGGTACAGAGCCTTCTGGAATCTCTGAACAGTACCCTTCTGAAATCCGGAACCACCATTGCAGAGCTGATCCGTCGGCCGGAGCTTAACTATAAGGTGCTTGCACCCATCGATAAAGAAAGACCGGAGCTTCCGGAAGATGTATGTGAGCAGGTAGAGATCAACATCAAATATGATGGCTACATCCGCCGCCAGATGAAGCAGGTAGAGCAGTTTAAGAAACTGGAGCAGAAAAAGCTTCCGGAAGACATTAATTACGAAGATGTAGGAAGCCTCCGCATTGAGGCACGCCAGAAGCTGGAAGCCTACAGACCGGTGTCCATCGGTCAGGCGTCCCGTATCTCCGGTGTATCCCCGGCTGACATTTCCGTGCTTCTTGTATATCTGGAAAGCAGATCCGGACATAAACACGGATAATACAACGAATAACAATAAAACACAGAAAATAAGAGAGGAAGCTGCATGTACAATTTAGAAATCCTGGAAAAAGGCTGCGAGGAGCTTGGGATCACACTCAGTGACACGCAGAAAAACCAGTTTATCCGATTCTACGAATATCTTGTAGAAAAAAACAAAGTCATGAATCTCACCGGTATCACAGAATTTGACGAGGTTCTCGTGAAACATTTCCTGGACAGCCTCTGCTGCGTCAAGGCTGTAGATATGGGTAAGATAAAAACCGTTATGGACATCGGAACCGGCGCCGGATTCCCGGGTGTTCCCCTGAAGATTGCCTTCCCGGAGGTGGAAGCCTGCCTTCTGGACTCCCTCAATAAAAGAGTAAGATTCCTGGAAGAAACCTTTGCGCTCCTGGGCATGGAGGGGATTTCCGCCATTCACGGAAGAGCTGAAGAATATGCAAAAAACAAAGCCTACAGAGAAAAATATGATCTCTGCGTATCCAGAGCAGTATCCGGACTTGCAACCCTGTCTGAATACTGTCTCCCGTATGTAAAAGTCGGAGGGCTTTTTGTCTCCTATAAATCCGGTTCTGTAAAGGAAGAAGCAGAAGCAGCAGAGAAAGCAGTAAAGATCCTTGGTGGAAAGATCAGGGATATTCAGTACTTTGACCTTCCGGGATCTGAGATCGGCCGCTCCCTGGTCATTATCGAGAAGGTAAAGAACACCCCAGGCAAATATCCGAGAAAAGCCGGAACACCGCTCAGAGAGCCACTGGCATAAGATACCTCCTGTCGAACAAAGGCAAAATCTGTCCGACAGGAGATTTTTTTGTCCGGGAGTTTCACAAAATTATCACAAATTTATCCTACTTTTATCACAAATTACTTTTACACTATAATCCGATAGAGATGCCCCTGGATTCCCCCATTCTCTGTTTCATCCAGGGGCATTTTCTATTGGTGTTGAAAAGACGCCAGAGTCAAGGGCTTCAGTTTCAGGACCTTTTGCCTCTGGCATCTTATAAAATGGGAAATCGATAATTAAAAAAAGTATTTCCCTGAGAATAAAAGGAGGAGAGTAAAGTGATCGAAGTAAGTAATCTGGTCAAAAAGTATGGCGATCATACTGCAGTTGACCATCTTTCCTTTCAGATCGAAAAGGGGAAAATTTACGGATTCCTGGGCCCCAACGGTGCAGGAAAATCAACAACTATGAACATGATCACAGGATACATTGCTTCCACAGAAGGAAAAGTGATGATCGATGGTCATGATATTCTGGAGGAACCGGAGGCAGCCAAGAAATGTATCGGCTATCTGCCGGAAATGCCGCCGCTCTATTTTGACATGACTGTTCTTGAGTACATGAAATTTGCGGCTGATCTGAAAAAAATCCCAAGAAACCAAAAAGACAAGCAGATAAAAGAAGTCATGGATATGGTAAAGATCACAGACATGAAAGACCGTCTGATCAAAAACCTTTCCAAAGGTTATCGCCAGAGGGTGGGCCTTGCACAGGCAATCCTGGGATATCCGGAGGTGATCATCCTGGATGAGCCGACAGTAGGACTTGATCCGAAGCAGATCATCGAGATCCGTGACCTGATCAAAGGCCTGAAGCAGAAGCACACGGTTATCCTAAGCTCCCATATCCTTTCCGAGGTAAGAGCAGTGTGTGATTATGTTCTGATCATTTCCCATGGAAAGCTGGTAGCCAGCGATACACCGGATAATCTGGAACGTCTGGCAGCAGGCTCCAACAGCCTCCTTATGAAGATAAAAGGCGAGAAAGACACGATTCGAAAAGCTCTGGAAACGATCGAAGGCGTAACCGGGGTGGAAATGTCCTATGACAGCGATGAGAAATTGTGGAAAACAAAACTTTCCATTCAGGAAAATGTGGATATCCGTGAAAAAGTCTTCTACGCTATGGCAAAAGCGAACTGTCCAATCTACGAGATGCAGGTTAAGAGAGTTTCCCTTGAGGATGTATTCCTTGAGCTTACCGAAGGAGAGAAAAAATCCGCCGGAAAACCGGAAAGCTCACAGTGGAAACCGGTAGAAGACAGATCATCGGAAGAAGAAAAAACTCAGGAAGAAAAAAACGGGGAACCAGAGAAGGCTTCTGATGAGAAAGAGGGGGATCAGTCATGACAGCGATTTTTAAAAGAGAACTGAAAAGCTATCTGACCTCCATGGTTGGATATCTCTTCATATTTTTCGTCCTGGTGCTGACCGGAATTTATTTTTCCGCATATCAGCTTTCAGGCGGCTATTCAAAATTTGAAACTACCTTAAGCGCACTGACCTTTGTGTTCCTGATCGGTGTGCCGATCCTTTCCATGCGTGTACTTGCAGAAGAGCGCAAGCAGAAAACGGATCAGCTTCTTCTGACCGCACCGGTATCTGTATGGGATATCGTATTTGGAAAATATCTTGCACTGGTAGCTGTGTTTGCCATTCCGGTCGTGATCATGTGCGTTTATCCTCTGATCATGAGTAAGTTCGGAACGATTTCCTATGCTTCCGCATACACCGGGATCCTGGGATTTTTCCTTCTGGGATGCGCGAATCTGGCGATCGGTGTATTTATGTCAGCACTTACAGAAAGCCAGGTAATTGCAGCAGTACTTACTTTTGTATTCCTGTTCGCCTTCTATATGATGAACGGAATTTCCTCATTCTTTTCACAGACCTCCATGTCAACCGCAGTGGCATTCGGACTTCTGATCGTGGCGATCGCTATCATCATTTATACCATGATCAAAAATGTCCTGATCTCTGTAGTGATCGGAGCTGTGGGAGAGATTGCTCTTGTGATCGTATACGTTGTAAAATCCAGTATTTTCCAGGGCGGTATCCAGAAGGTACTGAACGTATTTAACCTGAGTGGACATTATGATAATTTTACAAACGGCGTGTTTGACGTGACAGGAATCGTTTATTTTATTTCTGTTATTGCGATCTGCCTGTTCCTTACCATGCAGTCCATTCAGAAGAGACGCTGGAACTAGGGGGTGAATGGAAATGAAATTCAGTGAGAAATTTAAGAAAAATAAAGGCGAGGCAGCCGTACCGGAGACAGCACAGGACTCCGGCAAAAAGAAACATAAACCGGATCCGAAAAAGCTGGTAGGCACCATCAGCAAAAAACATATCAAAAATGGTTCCTACAGCATGGCTATGGCAGCTGTCTTTATCGTGATCGTGGTTGTGATCAATATGATCGTCGGGGCGATCCCATCCAAATATTCACAGCTGGATGTAAGCTCATCCAAGCTTTACACCATCGGTGATGAAACAAAGAAGGTACTGAAGGCACTGGATAAGGATGTTACCATTTATCAGATCGCGGCAAGCGGTTCTGAGGACGACACGATCTCCAATCTGCTTTCACGTTATAAAGATGAGTCCAAGCATATTAAAGTTGAGGTGAAAGACCCTGTTGTAAATCCGAAATTTGCATCGGAATATACAACCGATGATCTTGCGTCAAACAGCTTGATCGTAGTCTGCGGCGACAGAAACAAGGTTATCAATTACAACGATATGTATTCCTCTTCAGTAGACTATAATACCTGGCAGCAGACTACTACCGGATTTGATGGAGAAGGACAGATCACAAGTGCGATCGGCTATGTGACATCCGAGGATCTTCCGATCATGTACACCTTATCCGGACACGGAGAAAAAGATCTGGATTCCAGCTTTAAAGAAGATATCCAGAAAGCAAACATTGATATCAAGGAGCTGAACCTTCTCACAGAGGGAAAGGTTCCGGATGATGCAGACTGCCTGATGATCGTATCTCCGACCAGCGATATTTCCGAGGAAGAAAAAACAGAGCTCCTGGATTATCTGGAGGCAGGCGGAAAAGCTATGATCTTCTCGGATTATACACAGGATGATCTGCCGAACTTTGATGCGGTTCTTGAAAACTATGGTGTAAAGTGTGCCGAGGGAATCGTATTTGAGGGTGATAATCAGCATTATGGAATGCAGATGCCATATTATCTTGTACCAACAGTCAACAGCACAGATGCAAGCTCTGAGACAGCTTCTGCAGGCTCCTATGTACTGGCACCATATGCGCAGGGCATTCAGAAAACAGATGATGTAAGAGATACCGTAACCATCGACAGTATCCTGACAACCTCTGACAAGGCTTACTCCAAAACAAATATGCAGAGCAGCAATATCGAAAAGGAAGACGGAGATGTAGACGGACCGTTTGATCTTGGTGTTGCCATCACTGAGAAACTGGATGATGATAAGGAAACACAGATCGTTTACTACTCCACAGCAAATCTGATGGAGAGCCAGATAAACCAGATGGTATCCGGCGGAAATGAAAAGCTCCTTCTGGAGTCCTTAAACTGGATGACCAGCACAGACGACAGTAATTCCGTTTCTATTCCATCCAAGAGCCTTGAGTCCACAAGCCTGACAGTAACCGATTATGATGCAGCCTTCTGGAAGATCTGTACCATTGGTCTGATCCCGGGAGTATTCCTTGTTGCAGGATTCCTGATCTGGCTTAAGAGGAGAAAAGCATAATGAAAAAATCGACCAAACTTTTTTCAGCAGTTGTTGTTCTGGCAGTTCTCGGCGGCGTTTATGTGGGACTGAACACCTACGTATCCAAAGAAGAAAAGACAGAGAGCAGCGAAGAGGAAAGCAAAACAGAAGTGTTTTCCGTGAAAACGGATGACATTAAATCCCTGGAATTTATCGTAGACAAGAAGGAAGTGACCTTTGAGAAAAAAGATGATTCCTGGGTGAAAAAGGATGAGACTGCTTTTCCTGTAAATCAGACAACTCTGGATTCCGCAGCTTCCGCCATCAAAAAGGTGGAAGCGGACAGAGTCCTGGAGGATGTGGAGGATCTTACGGAATACGGACTGGATTCTCCATCTAACACAGTAACCGTTGATACCGCTGATGGGACAACGAAGCTCAACATCGGAGATGAGAATACGTCTACGAATCAGTATTACATTTCCAGGGATGATGATGACAGCACGGTATATGTAGTGGCAGCAGATACAGTGTCTCCGTTTATGAATTCCCTTTACGATTATGCACAGGGAGAAGATTTCCCGACAATTGATTCTTCCACAGTGAAAAAGGTCCAGGTCAGTGAGAATAAAGATTCCTATGTCCTGGAAGAAAATTCCGACGGAGCTACCTGGGATGTTTCCGGTGACGGAAACATCGATAAAGAGTCTGCCGATACAACGGCAGCAGGAAATGTAACCTCCGGACTTGGAAACTTTGCATTTGACCAGTTTGTAAACTACAATGCAGAGGATCTTTCCCAGTATGGCCTTGATAAGCCCTATGCGACGATTACAGTGGATTATCAGGAAAAGGTGAAGAATAACAGCACAGACAGTACAGAATCCGGAGAAAACGATTCTACGGCCTCTGAGAGTGATTCTGAGAGCGGCGCCAGCGCTGACACGGATAGCAGCTCAGAAGATGCAGACAGCAAGACAACCACAGTGGATAAACAGCTTGTCATTTACGTTGGCGATGAGGCAGGAGATGGCAGCAGATATGTAACGGTAGATAACAAACAGATCTATACAATGTCAACGGATACACTGAGTGCAGTTATTGACAAGACGCCGTCAGATCTCTGGTCACTGATCGTCAATTATGTGTCTGTAAAAAATCTGGATCAGCTCCAGGTTACTTACGGTGAAACAACAAGTACTGTAAATGTTTCACGTGAAACATCCACAGATGATGACGGAAACGAGAAAGAAACAACAACTTATCAGCTGAATGGTAAGGAAATAGAAAGTACAACCTTTACTACCTTCTACAACAAGTTGATAAACATGGCAGGACAGAAGAGACTGACAGACGCTTATACACCGGCTGCAGATCCGGAGATGACCGCTGTATTCACAGACTCTGACAAGAACCAGACAACCGTTACCTTCTACACATATGACACAAACTATTATGCAGCTGTCGTTGGAGACAAGGTATTTCTTGTAAACAAAATGACAGTAAAAGAAATGTTCAATGCATATGAAACCATGGTAAACGGTGAAACAGAGACAGAAGCCACAGCAACACCAACAGCTGAGACGGAAAAATAAAATATTAAGAAAATAAATAAAAACACCTCGGAGATCCGCAAACAATAAGGTGCTCTCCGAATATCCGCTTGATGATCAGATATTCGGAGACACCACATAGATCAGGATTTTCCGGGGTGTTTTTATGTTGCTATTATTTTACGGTCCTTACAGATGAATAAGGTCCGTATATTTTTTTACCGTTTGTGATGCGGTATGCACGGATACGGTAGTTGGTTGCGGTGCCTGGCTTTTTATCGGTGTAGGTTGTATTTTTTGTATTGCCGATAGCTTTCCAGGTTTTACCCTGAAGACGGTAAATGGTGTAGCATAGGTGATGATTCCGTCTGTTTTTGCGGTCAGTGGATTAGATGCATACCAGGTTGCTTTTCCATTGAAAACCGCAGGCTTGCAGTCAGAAAGAGCTCCGATTTGTGAGTAGATCTGAGAAGTCATATTGCCGCTTCTTCTGAATCTGACAGGAATGTTTCTGAACTGAAATCTGCTGCATAGGTCAGGCACGGTGTACTGGCGAGCTTGATTTTCTATAACTGCTATAATTATAGCGTGGAGAATTGACGAGGACAATATAAAAAAACTGTACAGAAGCTCATCTGAACAACTGTACAGTTTTAATTTTTCTATATCTAACAGAAGGTTCGGGGGAGCTTCTGTCAGTAACTAAGTATTATGCAAGACCTCTTTCTTCCAGCCAGTCGAAGAGAACAACTTTTCCTGCTTTCTTTCTCTTGGTCATGTGATTGAACTGAAGGATCGTCAGGATTGTGAAGATCACTAACAGTGCAACCATTACAATAATGGAAGTGGTAATGCTCCGGCCACCGCTGATCGTTGCACGGAATGCGTCGACCGTATAAGTAAACGGAACGTATGCATGGATCTTTGCAACGAATGAAGGTGAAACCTCAACCGGATAAGTTCCGGCAGATCCTGCAAGCTGAACGACCATGAATACCAGCATCAGGAAGCTTCCTACTTTACCAAGAGTAATGTTGAAGAAGTACATGATAGAGGTAAAGGTCATTGATGTCAGGCAGGCGAAGAGTACGGTTTTGCCCATCTCTGCAGGTGTGAATCCGTTAAATGCACGTAACAGCAGGATCAGGCAGATTCCCTGAAGGATCGCTACCGGATAAAGGACGGAAGCTTTGCTTGCCCACCATGCGAAACCGGATTTCAGTTTGCCTTTATACTGAGCCAGAGGATACATCAGGCAGAATGCCAGTGCGCCGACCCAGAGGCCTACAGACATCATGTAAGGTGCCATTGCGTGTCCGTTATTCGGGACATCGGTAAGTTTTGTTTCATCGTTTACAACAGGAGTTGCGAACATTTTGATCGTTTCATCACTTGCTGAATTGTCTTTTACAGTGGTAGCTCCATCGCTGAGGCTTGTGGTCAGTGTCTTGGAACCGTCTTTCAGTTCTTTCATACCGCTTCCAAGCTTCTTGGAGCCATCATACAGCTGAGAGGAACCGCTCTGGATCTGGGCAGCGCCATCTGCAAGCTGTTTTGCACCATTGTTAAGTGTGCTGTTGTTGCTTACAAGCTTCTCGGTACCGCTGAGAAGTGTTGAGGTACCGTTTGCTAATGTCTTAGTACCGTTTGCAAGAGTAGTAGCACCGCTGGAAAGGGTTTTGGCTCCTGTTGAGAGCTTTTTGGTACCGTCTGTAAGAGCGGAGCTGTTTTCGGAAAGCTTAGCAACACCATCGGTGTAGGTTGTGATTCCGGTTGTCAGTGTTCCGGAACCATCGGCTAATGCTTTTGTTCCATCTGCAAGAGTAGTAGCACCGCTGGAAAGAGCATTGGCTCCTGTTGCCAGTTTCTTGGTGCCGTCTGTAAGAGCAGCACTGTTTTCGGAAAGCTTAGCAATACCATCGGTGTAAGTTGTGATTCCATCTGTCAGTGCCTTAGAACCATCTGCCAGCTGACCTGCACCGGATTTGATATCCGGAAGTGCGCCAGTGATCTGTTTGCCGGCTGTTTTCAGATTCTTTGCACCATCGTTGAGCTGCTTATCATAAGATGTCAGTTGGTCAAATCCATCGTTCAGAGCTTTGATTCCTGCTGCTGCAGCCGGGAAGGCTTCGACTGTGCCGTCTTCCAGAGACTGAAGTCCTGCGGAAACGTTCTTGGTTCCTGTGTTTACAGCCTGTGCACCCTGATACAGCTGGGTAACACCTGCAGAAAGCTGAGCGATCAGATCTGTAGGAAGCTGACTTGTAGCTGCAGATAACTGCTCTGCACCTGCGCTCATGGTTGTTGCACCTGCACTCATCTGGTTTGCACCATCTGTCATGGTTGTTGCACCCTCAGAAAGTGTGCCGGCACCCTGAGTCAGTCCTCCGGAGATCTGAGTCAGTCCGGAAGCTGCTTCGTTAAGCTTGGAAGCAACAGCATTCAGATTTTCCTGAGTAGAAGAGAGCTGACCGGATACACCAGCTGCAAGCTGTGAAACCTGATCAGAATAGCTGCTCATGTAAGAACCGTCCACGCCAGTCATTCCACCGGCTACGCTGTTTAAAGCGTTGATCACATCATTCAGAGCTGCTGCGGAAATGGTTCCGTCCTCAGAAGCGGTTGCCTGAATCGCCTGAAGCTGTGCTGCTAAATAGGTCATTGTCTGTCCGGCAGTACCGATCTTGGTATTTGCATCAGTAAGTGCCTCCGTTGTCTGCTGTCCGTATCCTGTAAGGATGTTGCTGACCTGATCACCTACCTGTGAGAACTGTGTGCCTGCATTCTGGAGAGCAGGGATCAGACTGTCTGTGATACTGCTGCTGGTCTGACTTGTGATACCTGCGGCCTGAGTGATATATCCGGCTGCGTTGTTGATTCCGTCTGCCGCATTGTTCATACCAGCTGCAGCACTGTTCATACCAGCTGCGGCTGTGTCCATACCATCCTTTGCGGAAGTAAGGCCGGCTGCAAGCTTGTTGATGGATTCCTGTGTTGTTCCCTCTTTCAGAGCAGAAACCTTATCGTTCAGGGCTTTCAGTCCGTTTTCCAGCTGCTGTGTTCCGGATATCAGTGACTGTGAGTCATCGGTTCCTTTGGTAACACCGGTATTCAGCTGAGAGATACCATTGGAAACTGTTGTGAGTCCGTCTTCAAGTTTTGCAAGCTCTTTGGCACCGGCTGCGAGTTTGCCAGCACCAGCCACATAGGTGGTAGTTCCATCTGCAAGAGTGTCAGCACCAGCTACATACTGTGTTGCTCCGTCGGAAAGAGTATCAATACCTGCACTTAATGCATTTGCACCGGATTCCAGGCTGCTTGCGCCGGATTTCAGCGTATCAGAATTTTTATTAAGCTCATCCACACCAGCGGTGTACTGCTGAACACCTTCATCCAGAGTATCTACACCGGTTGTCAGCTCAGGAACCTTTTCTGTCAGAGCTGCAACGCCGCTGTTCAGCTGGTTTGCACCGGATTCCAGGCTGCTTGCACCGGAGTTCAGTGCATCAGAATTTTTATTAAGCTCATCCACACCAGCGGTGTACTGCTGAACACCTTTATCCAGAGTATCCACACCGGTTGTCAGCTCAGGAACCTTTTCTGTGAGGGTTGCAACGCCGCTGTTCAGCTGATCTGCACCATCGTCCAGGCTCTTTGCACCATCGTTAACCTTTGCAACACCATCGGTGTAGGTCTTAAGACCTTCGGTGAGACTGTCAGCACCGCTTACGAAAGTAAGAGTACTGGTGGAAAGCTTCTTAAGGTTTTTGGTAATTGTTTTGTTACCATCAGCTGCTGTATTCAGTCCGTCTTCGATCTTTCCGGATCCGTCTGCAGCTTCCTGCATTCCGTCACCTGCTTCTGAGATAGAATCAAAAACGGTTTCTGTATAGGTTTCCGTAACCTTGGAAGCAATGTTATCACGAAGCTTCAGCATTGCTGTTTCACTGAGCTTGGAGGCGATATAGTTGGTTCCAGGGTTTGTCTCATAGGATAGCTCCATTTGCTTTGGCTCGTTGTCCATTACAGTGGCTGCGTTTGCGGAGAAATTTTCCGGAATTTTGATAACCATGTAATAGGTTCCATTGGCCAGACCGTCCTCTGCTGTCTTGCTGTCTACAATGTTAAATGCCATTGAGTCGTTGTCTTTCAGCTCATCCGTCATGTCCTTACCTATGCTTAAGGTCTTGCCATTATACTCGACAGGTTTGTCTTCGTTTACCACGGCCACTGGCAGGCTGTCTACGTTTCCGTAAGGATCCCACATGGATTTCAGAAACAGACCTGCATAGATGATCGGGATTACGATAATGGCGATTACGACGATAAGCATGAGCTTGTTACGAAGTAAGCTTTTCCATTCGTTTTTGATCATATTACCTATCCCTTTCTTATTAAATTGTATTATCAAACATAGTTGATTAATCAAACTTTATTCCAGTAATGGCGACGAGATCTATTAATCATATTAAAATCTATTAATAGCTTTATATTCCATTATCAAACAAAGTGTTGATTTTCTTTACGTGATGTATTATACTAAACACATACCACAGATACAACCATTAAATCTTTACTGAATGTATATTAATAGACGGAAATAATGGAAGTGTCTATTACAAATAAAAAACTGCATAATAGACAAAAAGTACGTTATTTCCTTTGAATTTATGTGCAGTTGGTAATATTAAATGCAGACAGGATTCCTATGTTTCAACACAAATATGCAGCAGATATCTGGTATCGTGTAGGTCGGCGTCGTTAACAATTTTGATCTTGTCAATTCTTAACAACAGCAGATATCTGGTATCATACAGATCGGCGTAGAGAAAGCGAATGCTTTTATTCGTTTGAAGGATGCATTATCATTGTATGACAGTTGCAGAGTATCGTAAGTGACAGGTGATTGAGGCGGAGGAAACGTGCTTGCTTTTTTGAATTGCAGGGGGAATTAAGATGGCGGAAAAAGTTGACAGAAGAGTACGTAAGACCAAGGCACAGTTGCGGGCGGGGCTTGCCCGTCTTATGCAGAAGAAGAGCATTAAGGAGATTACGGTAAAGGAACTGGTGGAAGAAGTTGATATCAACCGCTCCACATTTTATCTTCACTATACAGATATCTATCAGATGCTGGAATCCATTGAGGCTGAATTGATGGAGGAAATCACGCATCTGGTGGCAGACTATCCTCTGGATCCTCTTAATAATAAGGAGAGCTCGTATCCTTTTATTGAGCAGATATTTACGATCCTGGATCATAATAAGGATATTTGTATCGCACTTCTTGGAAAGAATGGAGATATGGCTTTTGTGAATCGTATAGAAAAACTGATCGCAGATACAGTGCTGCATCGCTTGTCAATTCGTCTGCCGAAAGACAACCGTGATATTGAGTATGCGTATGCGTTTTGTCTGAATGGATGCGTGGGAATGATCAAGACATGGCTGTCTTCTGAGAATCAGGAGAGTACACAGCATATGGCAGAGCTGACACATAAGCTGATCGATAATACAACACACATGTATCTGGAGCAGGCACTTAGATAAAAGAAATGTCCGGATGCATGCTGTGAGTCTGGTAAAAAATAAAGAGTATTGTTTCACGTTTGTTTGAGGGAAAACTCATGTTTCACGTGAAACAGTACTCTTTTTTTATTGGCTTTTTGTTGGTTTATAGCATTTCCACAAATTACTGCATGAAGCTCAACGGCTCCGAACATGAACAATGTTCTTTTGATACGTTGATTTCCAAAATTACTATAGATAAATTTTGTTTTTGATGCCGGATCATAAGTTGTTTTTACAGGAAAATAGCTACCTGTTCCAGGAAATGTTCCGGATCTTCCAGATGAGGAAGATGTCTGGTTTCCGGGATCACAGCGGTTTCAATGGAAGAATTCAGCTTCTGGTATTCCTCTGCGATAAGAGAAGCGGAAGCTTCTTTTTCTCCGGAAATAATATAGATGCATGCATCGGAAGATTCTACGGCATTATTAATGCTGATATTCAGGTATTTGCCAATGTAGCTGGAATACAGATATTTGGCGTTGGAACCGCCCTTGTGAGCGGATTCATAATAGGTGTCTACCAGCGTATCTGTTACATGGAAGGGATTGTAGAACAGCTTTTCCATAAACAGACTGCTGATGGATTCGCGGGAAGCTACCATATGATAGATCAGAGTTCCGAAAATCGGAAGCTCGATAAAATACTTAAAGAGCTTGTTGTCTTTACAAGGTGCCTGCTTCAGGGAACTGAAGCTTGGTGGATTGACCAGCATGATCTTGCGGAAATGGTCGGAATTGTTACGGTAAGCCATGATCGCAAAAGAACCTGAGAAACCACTGGCAATAACATCGGTTTCCTCACGAATCACATTCTTGGCAAAATCACAGAGTAACTGAGCAAATACAAAATTGGTATAAGTAATATCCGGTTTTTCGGAACGTCCACATCCAAGAAGATCAATGGTGTAAACGGTATGTTCGGTTGCGAGCTGCTTCTCTATGGCATTCCATTCATAACCGGAAGCACCTGGCATGATATCATGAATAAGAAGAATAGGGGTGCCATGTCCCTGTTTTGTATAAAAAATCTTTCCAAAACGCCAGTCATAGGTTCTGCTGTGTGGCTGTTCCAGCATATCTTTAAGCTGAGATGTGGCATCTATGAAACGGTTAGCAATATGAATAACACCTGCGGCAGTTCCGACTAAAGCTGCAAGAGTAAGTAGTCTGTGTCCATTTTTCTTCATTAAAAAGCCTCCTGGAATTCGTAAAAATAATCAGGACAGATGTAACGTAATTCAGGTATCTGATCTGATTTTTTCTGAATATTTCTTTGCTTTATTATACGACAGGAATGAAAAATTTACAATGCTTTTGTGGGAACCCTAACCTTGTTATTGTATGCTGACGCTACTGTCCATTCTGTTCTTGGCGATGATCGCTAAGTTGCTGTTCGTTCTGCTTTCAGTAACGCGCTTCGCAATGCAAAGAATTTATGTTGATCGCATAAATTGGTGCGGTATGGCTTCGGGCTTTCTGCGACCTTCGTTTATAAAAAAACTTACGGAATATTATCAGTGAACAGTAGCATAGCCAATATGCTTCATGATACATAGAAATCAGATTTGGAACCGAATCAAGTAAGTCCCCTGCTTTAATTGCGAAGAGCAATAAGCAGAGGGTGGGGACTTACTTGTATCAGGAGAAGGAAAAACTCCTTCTGATAAACTGCGAAGCAGTTATTTGGTTATGAGCAAGTAGCGAAGCGGATGCTGTTATTCGCTGGAATGCTTTTATACTTCAGTAAAATACCAAGTGTTTCACGTGAAACATTGGACTGGACTTGTTATCCGACGGAGCTGATGCTATACAGGATTGCCGAGGATGATGTTGATAAGGGTTTTGTTCAGCATCAGTGTGCGATTCCATGGATTGAGAATTACTCCCTCAACAGACGGCTCTTGCAATGCAGAAGCAAAAATCTTATCAATATCTGCGGTAAATGTGGACATGATCTTATCACTGCCTTTTAACTCTTCGTCAAAGCTGGTAAATGCAGCCCACCATTGCTTTCCATCGTTGGTTTTGATCGCATGAAGAGAAATTTTTCCATCACCTTTTGGAGGTTCTACAGCAATGATCAGCTGTGCCTGCTCCTGCATTCTGTGACGGATCACGGTGAGAGTATGAGCAAGCATTTCTTCGGTTGCTTCTTTTTGGAGTGCTGCAATGGCAGTTTCGATCTTTTCATTGCCATTTAAAGTCTTGTCTAATTGTTTTTTATAGAAATCGTTGCGATTATTTGTGGTGTTCATGTATAAAATATTCCTTTCAATCAGATGATAAATGACTAGTACAGCGAATATTAAGTAACCGCCATATTGACTTGCCTGATTTTTCATATGCTGCGTTGTCGTCAATCGCCGTAGCCACCGCTACGCCTCATTCCTTCGCCTTGCATATGAGAAAATCATCCTACGTCAATATAGCAGAAACTTAATTTTCGCTGTACTAGTACATTGTTTTCGAAATAACTATACCAATTACTTGTTGGTGAATCCGACTGCACAGATCTAAAAGCCTCAGCATAGCCAGCTACGCTTGCATTTTTATACCTGCACACTCGAATCAACATCCCACGCGATTGGTATAGTTATTTACGAAATAATGTATTAGCCGCAAACTGCAAGGAGTTTGCGAATGCTTTCTTTATGGATTATAGCATTTCAGGGGAAAATGAGGCAAGAGAAGAAGCGTTTTTAACTGAATCAAATAAGTCCCCTGGTTCGATTTCGAAAAGCAATAATCAGGGGAACTTGCTTGCATCAGGAGAAGTGCAGGCTCCTTCTGATAAACTGCGAAGCACTTATTCGGTTATGAGCAAGTAGTGAAGCGGATGCTTTTATCTGCTTGAATTAAATCAAAAAGTTTCCTGATTACTGATCACTTCGTTCTTGGTAATACACTTCGCGATGCACAGAAATTATGCTAATCACATAAATTTGCATGGTATGTCCAGGGCTTTCAGTGGTCTTTGCTCACAAAAAAACTCGGAGAATAATATTACCAGTTAACAGTAAGTCTCATGCTTCAATTACGGAAAAGTAAAAAGTAATAAGCAGTGGATGGCGTGTATTAGGAAGAATGCAACGGCGTTTAACAGGGAAAGGAATAGTGGGCATGTCTGAAAACAAGGTACTGCACTAATTCATGTGGCCACTGTTATGGATACATTGTAAGCAGGTCCTGATAAATTGTAAAGTAGCTATTGGGCGTAGAACTGCGTAGCGAATACGGGTATTTTTATTCGTTTGATCCCAAATTGGATAGATATGTTTGCGCACTTGAAGGTGAGTTGCCAGATACTGTCATCAGTATTCCCCATGATTTCGGTCAGATGCTTTTGTGAACTGGATGGGGAATTAACAAGTTAAGTGAATGTAGTAAAAATGTGTATTTATATGAAAAAATGGAGGGGAAGGCGGAAAATATGGGGGATTTATAGAAGAACGATATAAGAGTAAGGATGAAATAAAGAGAAATAAGAGATTATTTCTGCGAAGAGAACACTATGATAATGACAATAACACAAAAAAATAAGTACGATAAAAAGGACTTTATAAAAGAAAATACTGGCAAATAAAGAGAAATAATAGGATATTTACGAATGAAAAAGCATTAAAGTACAAATTATAGTACTTTAAATAAAAAAGTACGATAAAACGTACTTTACACGTATACACATATAAAAAAGCCTAAAAATGTAAAATGTGCACCTGCACACATACGGCAAAAAGATAAAATATAGATCCGTTCCTACTTTAAACATGTAAAATTTTGATTGATCGAATAAAAGAAAGCAGCTGCTTCGATTATAAAAAAAATAATAAGCTGTGGGTGGGAAAATACTTGTGCTCTTTCTGATAAACTGTAAAATAGCTATTTTGTGTAAAACTATGATTGAATGCAAAAATTTTTGTCCGCATGACTGGGATAAAGAGAAGACAGGGAAGTGTTTTACGGCTTGATTTAGAAGAAAAAGCCTATTAAGTGAAATTTATTTTATGCCAGTTCTATGCCGGAACCTTATTCAGATACATTTTATATTGGATATTACAAAATGAAACTATGCTTGAAAAAGCCTTTAGTTAACATGTACATAACGAATATATAACAGGATTGGAAGAAAAATGAAATAAATACGCAAATCTTTCGTAAACATAATAAAATAAACAAAAATCGAAAATTTCAGTTTCATAATATTACATTTTTTTCACGAGAGATACATGCATTTCACGCTATAAAAACACTCCGGGAAAAGAAGTTTCCATTTACTATATATAGATGCTTTTGGGGAATATAAAGATAACAGCCACATTATTTTGTGGATGGAGTTTCTTGTATTTTTTACATGCTTTCGTGATACAGATAATGCCAGAGAGAATATATCGGAGTATTTTTTTGATATTTCTCATTGATTTTATAATGTGTTCGTAACTGTTCAGTACCCTTGCAGTTACAAGTCAAACCGTGTCCTGGATCGATTTCGTTGATGGCATTTTTAACCGGATCGAGGAAGTCACTTGCTTCAATTATGAATATTGGTTTGATAATCTGTCTTCGGATGTTTCACGTGAAACATCCGAAGACAGATTAAGAATAAAGAGTTATAACCCCATCTTTGACAATTGCAGAAATAAAAAACAGCTGTAGTTCGTGCTTATGTGTTTTATGGTAGGCTTAATATAGATTTTAATCGAATCAAGTAATTCACCTGCTTCAATTGTGAACTACAATAAGCAGTGGTTGGGGACTTGCTTGTATCAGGAGAAGTACAGTCTCCTTCTGATAAACTGCGAAGCATTTATTAAGCTATGAGCAGTAGTGAAAAGGATGTTTTTTTACGCTTGACTTAAAAAATGTTTCGCAACAATGACAACTCATATGCGCTTTACGGTAGCGAGATATAGTTTTTAATCGAGCCAGGAGGTCCCCTGCTTCAAGTGTAAGAAGCAATAAGCAGTGGTTGGGGACTTGCTTGTATCAGGAAGAGTACAAGCAAGTTTTAATAAACTGCGGGGCAGTTATTCGGTGTAAAGCTGCGTAGCAACTGCGGATACTTTTGTTTGTATGACTCGAATCAGGAGTTTCCCCCTGTTTTTTGCTTCAATTGCAAGAAACGATAAGCAGTGGTTGAAGAACTGCTTCTTATCAGGGAAGAGTAGCTTGTAGTCCTTTTTGGTAAATCGCGAAGCTATTCAGTGTAGAACTGCGAATGCGTTTACAGATGCTTTTATTCACTTGATAATAATAGTAATGTTTTTAGTGTTCAGATAAAATTTGAAAATGCTATAAATGCTGTAAAAGAAAGGGATTTCGATGCCTATGTAGTAGTGTGCAAGGTTCCATAAAAGATAATATCTATACCGAGAAAATCGAATTATTTTCGAGATTACGATAAATCAGAACAATTTCAGCAAAATATCTATAAATGGGAACTTCATTTCTCGGTACGTTTTTATGGCGTAATGGCGTAAAATATATAGTCTGATTGACAGCAAATAAAACTGGAAGTTTATGCGGAGTTGATGGACTTTATAATCGATGTACTGTTACTGTCAAACTTCTGTTTAGTTCGGAATGAGTTTGGGTATACTACACAATAAATAAAATAATTCAAAACCTATTTTCTATTGTTTCACGTGAAACATTATGTGGCAGTTTAAAAATAAAAGTGTTATAATGATATCCAATGAGTAAAAATCCCTTAAAAAAATAAAAAGGAGGGGTACAATGGGACGAATCATTGCAGTTGCCAATCAGAAAGGCGGGGTTGGAAAATCAACGACAGCCATCAATCTATCGGCCTGCCTTGCTGAAAAAGGGAAAAAGGTTCTTGCCATCGACATTGATCCGCAGGGAAATACGACCAGTGGACTTGGCGCAGACAAGAATGCAGTAGAAAACACCCTTTATGAGCTGCTGCTTGGAGAAGCAGAGACCAAGGATACCATTATAAAGAACGTTGTAGATAATGTTGACCTGATACCATCGAATATGAATCTTTCCGGTGCAGAAATTGAACTGGTTGATCTTGAGGATAAAGAATTTATCCTGAAAAAGATCACGGATAAACTTCGCCGGAAATATGATTACATAATCATGGATTGTCCGCCGTCACTGAGTATGCTTACAATTAATGCTTTGACAGCCGCAACCTCCGTTCTGGTGCCGATTCAGTGTGAGTATTATGCATTGGAAGGTTTGTCACAGTTGATACATACCATCGAACTGGTAAGAGACCGATTGAATAAGAGATTGAAGATCGAAGGCGTGGTCTTTACTATGTATGATGCCAGAACAAATCTGTCACTTCAGGTTGTAGAAAATGTAAAAGAAAACCTGGACCAGAATATATACAAAACGATCATACCGAGAAATGTACGACTTGCAGAGGCACCAAGCTATGGAAAACCGATCAATCTGTACGATTCACGATCTACAGGAGCAGAGAGTTATCGCCTCCTGGCAGAAGAAGTTATAGGCAGGGAGGGCGAGTGATGGCTGGAAGAAGAACAGGAGGCCTTGGAAAGGGTCTTGACGCACTGATCCCGAACAAAGCAGGCGGTCCGTCAAAGGAACCTGCAAAAAAGACAAGATCTGCAGTTGTAAAAAAAGACAAACCAACTGAAAAAGATAATCCGGCCGCAGAACGACTTGTGAAAATTTCCAGCGTAGAACCAAATCTGAATCAGCCCAGAAGACATTTTGATGAGGATGCGCTGCTGGAACTTTCGGAATCCATTAAACAGTACGGTGTTCTTCAGCCGTTGTTGGTATCCGATAAGAAGGATTATTTTGAGATCATTGCAGGCGAACGCCGCTGGAGAGCTGCCAAGATGGCAGGGCTCAAGGAAGTTCCTGTTGTTGTAAAAGAGTTTACAGACCAGGAAATCGTAGAAATTTCCCTGATCGAGAACATTCAGCGGGAAGACCTGAATCCTATAGAGGAAGCGATGGCATACAAACGTCTGATGGAAGAGTTTCACCTGAAACAGGATGAAATCGCAGACAGAGTTGCCAAAAGCAGAACTGCAGTAACTAATTCCATGCGTCTTCTGAAGCTTTCTTCAAAAGTTCAGGAAATGGTAATTGCAGATATGATCTCAGCTGGTCATGCGAGAGCACTTCTGGGAATTTCTGATGCAGCTCTTCAGGAAACAACAGCTATGAAGGTTTTTGATGAAAAACTCAGTGTTCGTGAGACGGAAAAACTTGTAAAGAATCTGGTTTCTCCTGCGAAAAAAGTAAAAACAGAGAAAAACACAGCAGAAGATGCCATTTATGAGAGCCTGGAAGAAAAAATGAAAGGTATCATGGGAACAAAGGTATCCATTCAGCGAAAGAAGAACAACAAAGGTAAAATTGAAATTGAATATTATTCCAGAGATGAACTGGAGAGGATCATTGATCTGTTCGAATCTATCAGATAGGAGGCAGAATGAGCGGGATTTTTGAAAGCATGGGAATTGATTCCGGGATTGTGATCATTGTTTTGCTGATCCTTACCATCATTCTTCTGATCAATGTGGTGAGTAGCAATATGCGTCTCAGCCGTTTGGAACGGAAGTACAAGATGTTTATGAGAGGCGGAGATGCACAGTCACTGGAAAAAGTTTTTGTAAGAAAATTTGCACAGATCGACCGGCTGTATGAAGCAAAGGAAGATCATGATCATGACATCAGCTTTATCAAAAAAAATATGAATGTAATGTTCAGCAAATATGGCGTTGAAAAGTATGATGCATTTGATGATGTAGGTGGAAAACTCAGCTTTGCACTGGCGCTTCTTGATAAAAACAATACGGGTCTGATCTTGAATGCGGTTCACAGCCGCGATAACTGTTTCCTTTATTTAAAGGAGATCGTAAAAGGTGAGTCCTATGTTGTACTTAGTCAGGAAGAAGTGGAAGCTTTGAGAAAAGCAGTAAACTTTGGCCTTGGTGAGATTGAGAAGGAATAAAAAACTGCAAAGAGTAAGAATATTTTTAATACAGGAGGAATATCATGTTAGACATTAAGTTTGTGAGAGAGAATCCGGAGGTTGTAAAGCAGAATATCCGCAATAAGTTCCAGGACAGCAAACTGGAGCTGGTTGATAAGGTTCTCGAACTTGATAAAGAAAACAGAGAGATTAAGCAGGAGGTTGAGGCTCTCCGTGCTGAGAGAAACAAGATCTCCAAACAGATCGGTGCTCTTATGGGCCAGGGAAAAAGAGAAGAGGCAGAAGAGGTTAAAAAACAGGTTGCTGCATCCGGAACTCGTATTGAGGAACTTTCTCAGAGAGAGAAAGAGGTTGAGGAAGAGCTTCTGAAAGATATGATGGTGATCCCGAACATCATCGATCCTTCTGTACCGATCGGTAAAGACGACAGCCAGAACGTAGAGATTGAGAAATTTGGTGAGCCGGTTGTTCCGGATTTTGAAGTTCCGTATCATACAGATATCATGGAGAATTTTGATGGAATCGATCTTGACAGCGCAAGACGTGTTGCCGGTAACGGATTCTATTATCTGATGGGTGATATCGCACGCCTTCATTCCGCAGTAATTTCCTATGCAAGAGATTTCATGATCAACCGGGGATTTACTTACTGCGTACCGCCTTTCATGATCAGAAGCAACGTTGTTACAGGCGTTATGAGCTTTGCGGAGATGGATGCTATGATGTACAAGATCGAGGGTGAGGATCTTTATCTGATCGGAACAAGTGAGCATTCCATGATCGGTAAATTCATTGACCAGATTATTCCGGAGGAAGAGCTTCCGAAGACACTTACAAGCTATTCTCCGTGCTTCCGTAAAGAGAAAGGTGCTCATGGACTTGAGGAGAGAGGTGTTTACCGTATCCATCAGTTCGAGAAACAGGAGATGATCGTTGTCTGCAAGCCAGAGGAGAGTAAGATGTGGTTCGACAAGCTGTGGCAGAATACAGTAGATCTGTTCCGTTCTCTTGATATTCCGGTTCGTACGCTTGAGTGCTGCTCCGGTGACCTTGCTGATCTTAAGGTAAAATCCCTCGATGTTGAAGCATGGTCTCCACGTCAGAAGAAATACTTTGAGGTAGGAAGCTGCTCCAACCTTGGAGATGCACAGGCACGTCGTTTGAAAATCCGTGTAAACGGCAAAGATGGCAAGAAATATCTTGCTCATACATTAAACAATACAGTAGTAGCACCTCCGAGAATGCTCATTGCTTTCCTGGAGAATAACCTGAATGCAGATGGATCTGTAAACATTCCAAAAGCTCTGCAGCCATATATGGGCGGTATGACAAAGATTGAGAAAAAGACACGCGCGTAAGAGAAACGCAGGCTTTTTCAGGGAGGTGTTCTTGTGCACAGTTATTTAAAGACCGTTGGTTTTTCACAGATTACCAGAAGAAGTGAAATAAAAGAGATCATCCGTGATGTGATCGCAAGCTACGATGAAAAGGTTTGCGTGGAAAATCATCCGGAAGGCGTATTTGTACAGTTTTCCAAGAATTATGGCTGTGACTGTGGAATCAGCGTTTGTGGTCAGTACGATGAGAGCGGTGAGTTTCACGTGGAATATTATTTCCCATTTTTCAGGGGAACAGGAATCACATCCAAGGAAAAAGTGACTGTTGAACGTCATACAGATAAGGAATCTTATGCAGGAGCATGTGATGATTTGCGTATTGGCGTGACTATGATCTTTTATCTGCAGAATCTGGCAGAATATATGCAGGAGAAATACAAAGGCCTGAAAGACCCGGGGGACCGTCCGGTGACGGTTTCCGGTCTGGCTTCTGAGGGAAAGATCCTGTTTCCGCTGCAGAAGGATAAGGAAGCGGTAAAGGTGGAGAGAGAGCTTTCCAAAAACAGGACTAATCTGATCGCAGCAGCGCGTAATGGTGATGAGGAAGCTATGGAGAGCCTTACAATGGAGGATATGGATACTTACTCCATGATTTCCCAGAGAATTGTTACAGATGATGTTCTCACGATCGTGGATTCTTATTTCATGCCTTATGGAATCGAATGTGATCAGTATAATGTTCTTGGTGAGATTCTGGATATCATGAAATTTAAGAATATCCTGACAGGTGAAGAAATCTGCCAGATGACTATAGAGAGCAATGATATACAGTTTGATATCTGCATCAACAGCAAAGATCTTCTCGGTGAACCGGCAGTTGGACGCCGCTTCAAAGGAACAATCTGGCTGCAGGGTCAGCTGCACTATTAAGTTTTCGAATTTAGAATTAATTCTTGTAATTTCAAAATAAATATAGTAAAATAATGGTTGTGAAACTTTTGGAAGTGTTCGAAATGTTTCACAACTATATATGTCCATATAGCTCAGCTGGATAGAGCACTCGCCTCCTAAGAGAAAGCCGAGGCATTCCCCAAAGGGAAAAAATGAAAAACAACTT
>OLQQ01000042.1_pt1 | contig 97104 bp, 85 predicted proteins | sample 1672041 | NCBI WGS metagenome assembly OLQQ01 (sample SAMEA3136639, study PRJEB25190) | human gut metagenome
GTTACTGTTCACTCCGTTCTCAGCAACACGCTTCGCGATGCACAGAATTTATGCTCCACTGTTTCCGTCAGCCCTTCCGACTTCATAAAGAAGAGTTCGTTTCCTGCTCAGGTTTCTCGATTCTGAGCATGCGATATCCAATTCCTATGTGCGTCTGGATATATTGTACACCGTTTTTTTCAGGCTCCAGTTTTTTCCGCAGTGTTGCCATAAAAACCCTGAGAGAAGCAACATCGTTTTCCGAGCAGCGTCCCCAGATCTGCTGAGTAATATATGTATGTGTCAATACTTTTCCAACATTACGAGATAAAAGGCAGAGCAGCTTATACTCAATGGGCGTCAGATGCAGTTCTCTGTCCTTCAGGAATGTGCAGCCTGCCGTGTAATCTATCTTTAATCCACCATTTTCAAAAACAGATGTTTCCGGCTGTTTTCCTGACTGCGTTATGGCAAGCCGTCTTTGGCTGACACGGATACGCGCAAGTAATTCTTCTACTGAAAATGGTTTTGTGATATAATCATCTGCACCCGCATCCAGTGCCTCTATTTTGTCCATATCTTCACTTCTGGCACTGATCACAATGATAGGCATATTCGACCAGGTACGGATTTTCTTTATTACCTCTACTCCTTCCATATCAGGAAGGCCCAGATCCAGAAGAACGATATCCGGATTGTGTGATGAAGCCTCCAAAATGGCTGAAGCCCCATTTTCTGCAGCCAGATATTTATAGTCATGTGTTTTTAATGTGGTAACGATCAGGTTCCGTATGGGTCTGTCATCCTCAACCACCAGAATTAATGTCTTATTCATTTAATGTCACCTCGCTTAATGGTAAAGTAAAAGTAAAATTGCATCCATGCGGAGCATGATCTGAAAGAACCAGTGTTCCATCGTGAGCTTCTATGATAGAGCGGCAAAGTGCCAGGCCAAGCCCCAGACTCCGTTGGCTGTCTGCAACGGTTGTTTTCCCTGTATAAAACATTTCAAAAATATGTGGCTTCATTTCATCCGGAATTCCGGGGCCGTTATCTTCCACGCTTACCTGTGCTTTCCCGGCTTTTTTGAACCCCCGAATGCTGATGACAGAGCCTGACGGCGTATATTTTATCGCATTATCGATCAAATTTACCAGAACCTGTATAATAAGATGCACGTCCATACGTGTAAGAACAAGTTCTTCACAGTCCGCCACGATCTTATACGCATCATGCTTCCGGCCGATATGTCGGAGTGACTCTGCTATTACCTCATCCAAAAGCTGATCCGTAAATTTAAACTTCAATCTTCCATCATTGAGCCTGGTAATGGAAAGCAGATTTTCCACAACTCCGATCAGCCACTCTGAATCCTCATGAATGTCCGTGTAGATCTGATACCTTGTAGTTTCATCCAGACGGTCACTGTTACTGAGAAGCATATCTGCATTTCCGGAAATAGAACAAAGCGGAGTGCGCAGGTCATGGGAGATCGCCCGAAGAAGATCGCCACGCAGCTGCTCATTTTTTGCTAAAACCGCATTTTTTTCTTTTTCTATGGCATTTTGTACATTCTCCATTGCAAGTGCACATTCATTTATTACAGACAGCAGGATGCTGTATTCATAAGAGTCCAGTGTTTCTTTCTGCAGAGGGATCCCGATTACGCCATAAACATTATTCCCGCTTCGAATTGCCAGATATAAGCATTTTGCCTGTGAGAAATACTGTGTGGATGCGCCGGCACGCTGTCTGTTTTCATAAGTCCATCTGGCCGCCTGTTGTTCTTCCTGTGTCAGAAAATCCTCTGTGCTCTCTTTTTCCCCGTAAAAAAGCTTTCCTTCTGATAAAGTTCCATTTTCCACAACATATGCCGTGATGCTGCGGTTTAACAGACGTATCAGCTGTGTACAGGTAACTCCGAGGATTTCTGTCTCACTTTTTGCCTTTTGCAGCAGACGATCCGTATCAAACAGAACCTGTGTGCGAAAGGCAATCTGTGAAGACAGCTTTGCATGCATTTTCAGCTTTGCCGCAAGGGTTCCTGTAAGTACGGACGAAATAAGCATTATGAAAAATGTCACCGGATATCCCACCGCATATGTCTCAAAAGACATCCTTGGCTCCATCAGGAAAAAGCAAAATAAGAATACACTTAAAAAGGAGCCGGCTACACTGCAAAGATAACCATCTGTCACGATCGAAGTGATCAATACGCCCAAAATGTATATCGTTACAATATTTGTATCTGTAAGATCCAGTTTCTGAAACAGCAGGCCGATCAAAGTGCATACTGCAAATATAAAAACCGTCAGCAAGTAATCTTTTGCAGACGGTTTTTCCACATACCATGCAAATGGCCGTTTCGGATAGGTTCTGTTTTTTACTGTATCCTCCATTTTCAAGCTCATTCTGTCATTCTCCTTCTACTGCTGTTTTCTGGAATTATATCACGCAGCTGTTCTGTGGTCAAAATTTTTTCTTCATGGCAATGAGCTATATGCGGAAGCACTTCTGAAGAGCTCTGTATTCTCCTAATACCAGTAATTTATCATTTTCTGCAAAATATGTTTCCGGTGAAATTGCAATACTGAATTCCTCTTCATTTTTTACTGCCAGAATATTAATATTGTAGCGTTTTCTGATGTCAAGTCCACCCACTGTTTTTCCAACCCATTCTTCCGGCACTTCCACTTCAAAAATTGCATGGGAAGCGTCCACCTCCATATAATCCAGTATATGATCATCTGTATAACGGAAGGAGGCCCATTTTGCCACCTGCTTTTCCGGATAAACTACCTTATCGGCACCATTGCGTAAAAGAAATTTTTCCTGAACATCACGTTCAGCTCTGGATATCACCAATTTTGCACCCAGTTCTTTTAGAAGGGATGTTGTTTCAAGAGAATTTTGAAAGCTCTCTCCAATGGTCACAAAACAAATGTCATAGTTTCCAATTCCAAGGGACTGTAAAAATTCAGCATTGGTGCTGTCACCAATCTGAGCATTCGTCACAAATGACAGTACTTTGTCCACTCTTTCTTCCTTCCAGTCAACTGCCATAACTTCATGTCCCAGCTGATTGAGCTGCATGGCAATATGTCTTCCAAACCTTCCAAGTCCAATAAGCAATACATTTTTCATAATATTATTTTTCTCCTTCTTATCCAACTGTGATTTTTTCCAGAGGGAGCTTTGCATTTCCCTTATTTCTTCCGGAAAATACCGCATAGATCAGGGTCAGACCACCCACACGTCCCAGATACATCAGTATGATCAGCACGACTTGTGAAAAAACATGAAGTTCCGGTGTGATTCCCAGAGTCAGACCTACCGTACCAACAGCTGAAGCAGCTTCGTACAGACAATTTAAAAGCGGAAGGCCTTCGTACACACTGATCGCTATTCCGCCGCCAAAGAACAAGGCAAAATATAACATGGCTATTGTCGCTGCATTTTTTATCACATGATATTCAAGTCTTCGCCCAAAAGCTCCTGCATTTTCCTGACTTCGAAATGTCGCAATTGCATTTAAAATAAGTACTGAAAAAGTTGTTGTTTTCATTCCACCTGCTGTAGATCCCGGTGAACCACCAATCAGCATTAACAATATCATAACTGCTTTTGATGCCTCACTCATCTCTGAAATGTTTATAGTATTAAATCCGGCAGTTCTTGTCGTTACCGATTGAAACGCTGCTGCTAACAGGCGTTTTCCCATGGGTAATTTTGTCAGATCACAGATATAGAAAAAGACTGCCGGAAATAAGATCAGACATGCGGTAGTCATGAGAATGATCTTGCTTTGCATGCGGTAGCGTTTAAAGTTCAGTTTATTTGTATAAATATCATCCCATGTGAGAAAACCGATTCCTCCTGTAATGATCAACAGCATAATTACCAGATTTATAAGTATATTTCCGGAATACCCGGTCAGCGATGGAAACATACTGGAATCTGTCCCCAGAATATCAAAGCCGGCATTACAAAAAGCAGAGATTGAATGAAAAACTGACATCCAGATTCCCTTTTTTCCATAATCTCCCATAAAAACCGGTAGCAGCAACACCGTCCCTGCAGCTTCGATCAAAAATGTTCCCCTCAAAATAAACCTTGTTAGTCTGACGATTCCTCCGACTTTTGGAGCTGAAATTGCATTCTGCATGGTGCTTCTTTGCATGAGGGATATTTTCTTTCCGGAAAGAAGGGAAACAGACGCAGCCACAGTCACTACTCCAAGCCCACCTGTTTGTATGAGTGCAAGAATGATCGTCTGGCCTGCCAGGGACCAGTAGCTTCCAGTGTCCTTTACCACAAGACCTGTAACACATACCGCCGAAGTGGCTGTAAAAAGTGCCTCATGAAATGGTGTGATCACTTTCTCCGCAGAAGAAAATGGAAGCATCAGCAGAACGGTTCCCAAAAGGATCACTCCTGCAAACCCCATGATAATCAGCTGAAAAGATGTCATATGTTTTTTCTTATATGATTTTTCCGGCATAAATGATCAGAACTCCTTATCAATACTTTTAACAGTGCTATCCTCGTAATGCATTTTATTATATATAACTACTTTCAAAGATAGTATAAAAGTCTCTGCTTCCGTATTAAGATTTTATAAAGATATGATATTGAATTGAGAATTATTTTAACCGAATCAAGGAAATTACCTGCTTTGATGATCCTAAGCATTACCTTAATACTACAGTTTTTTAATTGTAAACTCATTTTATATTTACAGTTGACATTCAATATTTCTATGTGATAAAGTGATACCCGTACAAAAAAACTCAAAAGGAAGGTATTGACATGAACACTGCATCATGCGAAAAAGAAGCTCCATCGCTTTCCAGAGATGAAGCCATTGCAATTTTAGATACTCCGGACGAAGAACTTGAGGCACTGATCGACCGTGCCAGCAGTTTACGTTACAAATATAAGGGAAACCGGGTAAGCATCCACATCCTTACCAATGCCCGCAGCGGTAACTGTTCCCAGGATTGTGCCTACTGTGCCCAGTCATGTCGTTCCACTGCCGATATTGATAAATACAAATGGGTAGATGAAGACAAATTATATCAGGACAATGATTTCGTAAATGATTATCATTTATCCAGACATTGTATCGGACTGAGTGGTATGAAATTTACAGATAAAGAGATCGAGGAGCTGGCCCGCAGGATCCGCAAAATGAAAGAACAGGGAACTCATCTCTGCTGCTCCATAGGCTTTCTCACAGAGCACCAGGCAAAAATGCTCAAAGAGGCTGGTCTTGACCGGATCAACCATAACCTGAACAGCAGCCGTTCCTTTTATCATAATATCTGCAGTACACATACCTTTGACCAGCGTGTCCGGAATATCCATATGCTTCAGGGACTTGGTTTCGAGATCTGCAGCGGCGGTATCATTGGCATGGGTGAAAGTAAGGAAGACGTTGTTGACATGCTTCTGGAATTACGTGAGATCCAGCCGGAAGCACTGCCGATCAACTTTCTTCTTCCGATCAAGGGAACTCCTCTCGGAAATGCAGATATTTCCCAGCTGACAACAGAATACTGTATGAAGGTCCTCTGCCTGGCAAGACTTCTTGTGCCTAAAGCAGATATCCGATGTGCTGCCGGAAGAGAAGTTTATTTTAAAGGCGAAGAAAAAAAACTGCTCAGTGTTGTAGACTCTATTTTTGCTTCCGGTTATCTTACAGAAGGTGGTCAGGGAATCGAAGACACTCTCAAAACCATTACGGATGCAGGATTCACCTATGAGATTGAATCTGCGTAAGCATCCTTATGGACATATGACCTATCATACACACTTACAGCATTTCATTACTTACCCGAACCAGTAAATATATTACCTTTTTCAAAGGAGGCTCTTTTAATATGAATCAGACAAATACTGTCTCTGCACCACGTACAAAAACCTACGAGATCACCATGACCGCTCTTATGGCAGCTGTCACCTGTATTCTTGCGCCGCTGTCCATTCCGATCGGTCCGGTTCCGATCTCATTTACCAATCTTGCCATCTATCTGTCCCTTTATCTTCTCGGATGGAAAAAAGGAACCATCAGCTATCTGATCTATCTGCTGCTTGGCCTTGTAGGTCTTCCGGTATTTTCCGGATTTACCGGCGGCCCTGCAAAGCTGGCCGGTCCTACAGGCGGATACATCATCGGCTTTATCGTTATGGCTGTTATTGCCGGACTGGTAATTGACAACTGCCATAAGCCTCTGATCCAGCTCGTTGGTATGATCGCAGGAACAATTGTATGCTATCTTTTCGGAACTGTATGGTTCTGCATCGTTGCAGATTCCACTTTCAAAGCAGCTCTTGGAATCTGTGTAATTCCGTTTATCCCGGCAGATCTCATAAAAATGATCATCGCCATGATCATCGGACCAATGATAAAGAAACGAATCCGATAAGCTGAAACTCTGATACTCCAAAAAAAGGCAGCAGGAAATGTTGGAAATTTCCTGCTGCCTCTTTATCGCGTTTCATTTTTCTTATCTGAGTTTTTTCTTCAGTTCCTGGATCAGTTCAAAATAATCTCTGTGCTTCATCTCCGGGAAAGCCTTAATGATTCTTCCCTGGCCGAATACCGTATGGTTTGTGATAGAGCTTGACAGCTCATCAAACTGTGCCTGAAGCTCCGCTTTCTTCATCCGAAGCATTTCGGCAGATTTTTCTCTCTGAGCCACAGTCGCATCTCTGAGCTCTGCCTTAGCAAGAGCAACCTGAACCTTTCCCTCTCCCACCTTCTGTGCTGTATCAATGGTAGTTGTTGCCAGAGTATCACTGAGCTTATCACTCACGATCCGCAGATCCGCACGTACCTTATCCAGTCGGGTAAGCTTTTTATTCAGTCCACGGATCACCGCCACTGTTACAATAAGATCAGCCAGATACACCGCATACAGAATTGCCATAACAACCCATTCCAGTGTGGAAGGTGTATGAGAAGCCTGACGCTCCACATACTTCTGAAAAACCTTTACGACCATCACAATGGCAAGTCCCCATATCAGGGAAAACTCAAGACAGATATAGCCATGAAAATTCAGCGGCTTATTAGAATAATCCCACCATCTTGCATGGAAGCATACATCCAGAAGCCAGCCGGCAACCAGCTCTACCGCAGTTGCAAGAACGATCCCAAACAAAAAGATCATTCCCTCACTCATCTGATGTCCACCGCTCTGAAGCGTATTAAGCAACGCAAACACGGAAAGTACCCCAAATCCGTACACCGGGCATACCGGACCGTTGAGAAATCCCCGGTTTATAACCTTTCCTAAGGTTACTGCATGGAAGATAACTTCAACGACCCACCCTCCAAAAGAATAAAACAAAAAATACAGACATATCTGAAAATACGTCATCCCGCAAATCATCCTGTACTCCTCCTTTACAGCTGTCAAGATTCCGGCAGCTATTTCAGGGGTCAGTACCATCACCTCTGCCGGGGTGATTCTGATTATATCATATCACCCCTCTCATTTACATCCCTTTATCCGGTCATTCTTCCGAAACAATTTCTTTTTTCACACGGGTAAAGTACAGAAAGAATCCGATGTTCAGAATGATTCCCACTGTGGTAGATACCGGTGCTGCAAGACCGATCTTGGTCAGGCTGGCATCCGGCTGGATACTCATAAAGTACGCCATTGGAAGTCGTACCAGAAGCGTCTGGATCAGGCCCTGGACCATAACCCATATGGTCTGGTTGTTTCCGTTGAAATAGCCTATCATACTGAACAGAACAGCCGTTACCAGTGTCTCCGGAGCAAACCCCTTCAGATAATCAAAGCCCTTTTGGATAACGCCGGCATCTGTTGAAAAGAATCCTGCCAGCACATCACCCTTCAGCAGGATCAGGATAAATACCAGGCATCCCACAGACAGGCCAACTCCAATTCCCGTAAGCATGGATTTTCTCGCACGTTTCGGCTTTCCTGCTCCTACGTTCTGTGAAACAAAGGAGGCCATGGACTGCATTAGGGAGCTTGGAACCAGCATGGCAAAGTTTACGATCTTACATGCAACTCCGTAACCGGAGGATGCTTCCAGACCCAGGCGATTGACAAATGCGCACAAGGCCAGGAATGAAATCTGGGTCAGGAATTCCTGAAGTGCCAGCGGCAGTCCGATCTTAAGAAAACGTCTGCACTGAGGATTCAGCCGGAAATCTTTTTTTGTAATGGTAAACGGAAGCTTCTTCTTTATCAGCAGAACTACTGCAAATACAACACTTAAGGCCTGAGCAGAAACCGTAGCAATAGCTGCTCCTGCTGCATCCATATGTAAGCCGGCTACCAGTACCAGGTCTCCGATCACATTTACAATACATGCCACCAGCACAAACAGCAAAGGAGATTTACTGTCGCCAAGGCCGCGGAAAATAGCAGACAGTAGGTTATACGCGACAATAAAGAAAATTCCGCTGCCACAGATCCGTACATAAGATGCAGTCAGCGCTACCGCTTCTTCCGGTGCCTGCATCAGCATGGAGATCGGATGTGCAAAGCCTACCATAACAATAAACAGCACGATAGAGATCATGGTAAAGACGATTGCAGCCCCACCGATAACGGAGCCGATCTGCTCCGGTCTTTTTTCTCCAAGATAACGTGCGATCAGAACTGTGATACCCATAGCAAACTGGATCACTACAAAGGTAACCAGATTCAGTACCTGACTTCCGGTGGAAACCGCTGACAGTCCGGATGTGGAACCGAATCTTCCAACTACAAGAAGATCGACCGCACCATAGGCAGCCTGCAGGATCAGCGCACCGAGTACCGGCATCATAAATGCAACCAGCTTCTTCAGGATATTTCCCTGGGTAAAATCTGCCTTATCATTTGTCATAATGTTCCCTCCTGTCACACATGATCTGATAAAATTTCCCGATGGTCCGGATCATATTGTCTGCTTCTTCTTCGGAAATCTCTGAAAGATAGGGCGCCAGACTGCTGAAATAATCCTGATCATACTTCCTGGAAAGCATCTCTCCTTTTTCTGTTATGGAAATGTAAGTAACGCGCCCGTCATCCGGAGACGTAAGCTTCTGAAGATATCCCTTTGTCTCCATTTCTTTCACTGTTCTGGTAACACCCGGACGCGGAAGGTTCATGGCATCACTGATATCAGAGAGCCGGATATCCTTTTTTTCTCTCTGCAGAGAATGGATCACATCCAGATACTGTATGTAGGATGGCATCACCCCCTGAGGCAGTGGCGGAAGCATATCCCGGATCCGCTTTGCCTGATAAAACGCATCAAACATCCGCTTGATCTTTTCATTTGTCATAAAAAAACTCCTTATATAATTATCTTAGTTAATTACCATTGATAATTATACGAGGAATTTATGGTTTGTCAAGCATGTTTTATTTTTCTGTTACAGAGTAGCTTTCTATTACAGAGTAACTTTCTATTAATCTATGCTTCTAATGCCTCTTTCAGAGAAGCTTCAAAGATCTCAAGTCCTTTCTCCATCTGCTCATCGGTCATGGTAAGCGGTGCAAGGTTCAGATATCTGGCCTGTGCCATCACACGCTCTCGGCTTAAATGTTCTGCATCCAGAATAGAGGAAGACAGCTGCTCTGCGGCGTTTCTGTCCTTTTCCTCCAGCACGAGTTTCCGGCTGTCGTCGGTGACACTGGGATTTGTCAGAACTACGAATTCTCCTCCATGGATATAGTTATTCAATCCTGTATTCACTTTTGATGCACTGCAGGCAGTCTGCAAAATAGCACCATCGGACAAACTACTCCAGACCATTTTCCCCTGCTTTCAGCTTCAGAACTTCTGTAAGCTCCGGGATCTGCATCATATTTCTACAATTCATAAAACACTACTCCTCCCACTGATACTGCTTCATATCTACACATCCATTTGCCTTAAACTCCACACCCTCGTCTTCCAGAAGCATCTTCTGCTCTCTCCAGCCTGGTGCAGTACGCCCTGCATGGTTCACAACTCTGTGGCAGGGATACTTCCCGTAAAATTCTGCCATACCTAAGACTTTTCCTACAAGACGTGAATTTTTATCCCGCCCGATCAGCCGTGCGATCTGTCCGTAGGAGGCCACTTTTCCCTCAGGTATCTCTTCCACCACGGACAGTATCTCGTAGATTAAATCTTCATCCAGTATTTTTCCCATAATTATTCCTCCGAAATCCTGCTGGCAATTTTCATAGTATGCTTTCATAAATAAAATATCTGTCTTTTCGTGGACGCCTGCACCAGACCGTCCTCTCAGCCTGAGTTTTACAGTGCAGTTCCTTTCTTTGGAATAAACAAACAGCTCATATCTGTATGTTCCAGCTTAAGAAGTGAAATTTTTTTGTCAATTCCTCCGGCATAGCCCGTCAAGCTTCCATTTGTTCCTACAACTCGATGGCAGGGAATGATAATGGAAATTTCATTATGTCCAACCGCACCGCCTACTGCCTGGGCGGACATATGGGAAGTGTTTTTCATCACTGCAATTCTGCGCGCAATTTCTCCATATGTGATCGTCTGTCCGTAGGGAATCTCCAGTAAAATCTGCCACACTGCCTTTCTGAATGTTGAACCGTTCGGATGAAGTGGTGGAGTAAAGTTCGGTTCTTCACCGGAGAAATATACATCCAGCCATTTTTTTGCTTCTGTGAGAATTTTCGTTTCCTGTGGAACATAATCTTCCGGAAGTGTATTTGCAAAATATTTCTGTCCTTCAAACCACAGACCGGTAAGTCCGATTTCATCTGCGGCAAGTAAAATATCTCCGATTAGCGATTTATATTTGCATGTGTATACCATATTTCCCCCCACATTCATTTATCTCTACAATTTTTTCTATAGGATTCCTCTTAATTAACGCAAATGTCACATGCGCGTCCCCTCTGCGATTTCCTCGACATTGTGAGTTTTATCCCAACAAGCAGCAGGAGATTTCTGATATTCTTGACAATTTATAATATTATACCATTTTTGTTTTGAACATGCTATAATGCTGTTGCTGCCGAACCTCCAGCAGAAAGGAGGTGAAGTCCCATGACAAGTTCTATAATTACTTTCTTTGTTTCTGTTATGGCAAATGTGGCTAGCTACTTCATTTGCAAATGGCTGGGCAGAAACGACAGGCAGTAACAGCCTAAAGGATTAAACCACCTTACATAAACGGAACAAAAACCCCCGGAAGTCTCGACCACTTCCGGGGGTTTTGCTTTGCCCATGATAAGCATAATTACTTTCTTTAGCTACACACATCATAGTCCATTCACCGCAAAAAGTCAATTATTTTCATTCGAAATATGATATAATGCAGATACAATCCTGAATGAAAGAGGTGAACACCATGCAGAAATATGTTGCTTTGTTCTTTACCCTTCTGGCCGGGAACATTGTTGTCCACTACATCTGTAAATGGCTGGACCGCCGCCATGAGCAATAGACAACAATATAAAAAGCGGCAGAGCCTCTATTTTTGCAGGCTCTACCGCTTTCTATCTGAATTCCCCTCAAAAAATCTTTATATTAGAACAGTCCTGTGATCTTACCGCTCTCGTCTACGTCGATCTTGGTTGCTGCCGGTACTTTCGGAAGACCTGGCATAGTCATGATCTCACCTGTCAGTGCAACAATAAATCCTGCACCTGCGGAAATCTTAAGATTTCTTACTGTTACCTCGAAATCTGTCGGAGCACCAAGCTTTGTCTGGTCGTCTGTTAAGCTGTACTGGGTCTTAGCCACACAGATCGGGCAGTTGCCAAATCCAAGTGCCTCCAGCTGTTTCGCCTGCTTCTGGGCATTTGCTGTAAGAACCACTTTCTTTCCACCGTAAACCTTCTGTACAATCTGGTTCAGCTTGTCCTCGATGGAGCCTTCCAGTTCATAAGCATATGTGAAATCATTCGGCTCTTCAACAAGACGGATTACTTCCTCAGCAAGCTTGATTCCGCCTTCGCCACCTTTTGCCCATACCTCGGAAAGTGCTACGTTTACGCCAAGCTCCTTGCATTTTGCTTCCACAAAATCAAGCTCTGCCTTGGTATCGGTCGGGAATGCGTTAATAGCTACCACACATGGAAGCTTGTATACATTTTTGATATTGCTTACATGCTTCAGAAGGTTCGGGATACCTTTTTCAAGAGCCTCAAGGTTCTCATTGTTAAGATCTGCTTTTGCAACGCCACCATTATATTTCAGAGCACGTACGGTTGCTACGATAACAACGGCACTTGGTGTAAGACCTGCCATACGGCACTTGATATCCAGGAATTTCTCTGCTCCAAGGTCAGCACCGAATCCAGCCTCTGTGATCGCATAATCAGCAAGCTTCATAGCCATCTTTGTAGCTGTTACGGAGTTACATCCGTGAGCGATGTTTGCGAATGGTCCGCCGTGAACGATTGCCGGAACATGCTCCAGTGTCTGAACAAGGTTTGGTTTCAGGGCATCCTTCAGAAGTGCTGTCATAGCACCCTCTGCGTGGAGGTCTCCTGCTGTTACCGGTTTCTGCTCGGCAACCTTACCGTAAGTATATCCGATGATGATTCTGGAAAGTCTCTCTTTCAGATCTTTGATATCACTTGCCAGACAGAGGACTGCCATGATCTCAGATGCTACAGTGATGTCGTAACCGTCCTCACGCGGCATACCGTTTGTTCTTCCGCCAAGTCCGTCTACTACATTACGAAGCTGACGGTCGTTCATGTCAACGCATCGTCTCCAGGTGATCTTTCTCGGGTCGATGTTCAGTTCATTACCCTGGAAAATATGGTTGTCGATCATTGCTGCAAGAAGGTTGTTTGCCGCACCGATTGCATGGAAATCACCGGTAAAATGAAGGTTGATATCCTCCATCGGAACTACCTGTGCATAGCCGCCGCCTGCCGCACCACCTTTGACACCGAATACCGGTCCCAGGGATGGCTCACGAAGAGCTACCATAACGTTCTTTCCGAGTTTCTGCATTCCATCTGCAAGGCCTACGGTTGTCGTCGTTTTTCCCTCACCTGCCGGTGTCGGGTTGATGGCTGTTACCAGGATCAGCTTTCCGTCTTTTTTGTCTGTTTCTTTCAGAAGATTATAGTCGATCTTTGCTTTATATTTACCATACTGCTCCAGGTACTTGTCATCAATACCTGCTTTCTCTGCAATCTTGGTAATTGGCTCCATTGTGCACTCCTGTGCAATTTCGATGTCACTTTTGAATCCCATAATGTTCTCCTTTCTCCGCAGCAACCGTCCGGATCTTTTTATCCCATAAAAAAGAGCAGTATCTGAATTTCTTCAAATACTGCCCAGACGGTCGACTCATCGAATCTCCGGCTCCCTCGTGGTTATCCCACAATTCCGTCAGTCACCGAAGACTTTATTAATTTGATAATTGAATACTAACATATTTATTAGTACTTGTCAAGAAATTATCAAATTATTTTTTCACTTTTAAAGTGAGCTAAATCTAATTTTCTGAATCATTTCCGTTCTATGTATTAGTTTTCTCTCCAACATTCGTACATATCTTTTTTCATCAAATCCTCTGTTGTTTAATCGTATCTTGTACTGGTCATCCGTTAATGCGACTGTCCAGACGCCATAAACATATTACCACATTTATGAAATCAAATCTGCAAATCCTGTAGATACCAGGAATAATATCAGCATTACAACCGGCACTACATAACGGATCATAAAGCGATATAATCCTGCCCGTTTGAAGTGTTCCCCATTTCGTTCCACTTCTCCTATGATCCAGTCAGGGCCGATCACCCAGCCGATCAGAATGCTTGTCAAAAGTGAGATAAACGGCATCAGAAAACTGTTGCTGATATAATCCATCACATCCAGAAGCTGTCCAACGGAACCATTTGGCAGTTTAAGTTCAAAATACAGTTTGTTATAACCAAGGCAGATCAGCACTGCTGTAACAAGAGAATAGATTCCGACAGCACCACACATTTTCTTACGGGGTTTGTGATAGAGTTCCATGCAGTTTGCAACCAGTGTCTCCATGACAGACACGCAGGAAGTCAGTGCCGCAAATCCCATCATTAGGAAAAATGCAATTGCCACCGGACGGCCAAATACTCCCATGGCATCAAAAACCTTTGGCAGTGAGATAAATATCAGGCTTGGGCCGGAAGCCATTCCATCCTTTCCGAGAAATACAAAAACAGCCGGTATGATCATCATTCCTGCAAGAAACGCAACGCCGGTATCAAAGATCTCAATCTGATTTGTTGCTTTATTTAAATTAACTTCATTTTTCACATAAGAACCATATGTGATCATGATTCCCATAGATACACTTAAGGAAAAGAATAACTGGCTCATCGCATCCAGAAGGATCTCCAGGAAGCGTTTTACCGTCAATCCATGAAAATCCGGTTTGAGGTAAACAGCCAGCCCCTGCATACCGGTGCGGACAGTTCCATCCGTATCAGTATGGGACAGTGTCAGTGAAAAAATGGCAATGATCACGATCAGAAGAATCAGCCCCGGCATAATGATCCTGGAAAACTTTTCGATTCCCTTTTCCACACCACGAAATACGATCCAGGCAGTCAATGCCAGAAAGATCAGCATAAATACAACAGGTGCAATATCTGATGTAATAAATGATGTAAAGTATACATCTGAAGCCGCATCTTTCCCATCAGAAATAATATAAGTAAAAAAATATTTTACAATCCATCCACCGATAACAGAATAATAGGTCATGATCAATGCCGGAACCATAAACGTTAAATGTCCTAAAAATTTCCACTTTGGATCAAGAGATTCAAAAGCCCTCAATGCATTTTTCTTTGTCTTTCTCCCAAGTGCTACATCCGTTGTCAACAGTACAAATCCAAAAGTCAGTACCAGTACCAGATAAACCAGCAGGAAAAGTCCTCCGCCATCTTTGGCACAGAGATATGGAAATCTCCAGATATTTCCAACTCCTACTGCACTTCCGGCTGCCGCCAGGACAAAGCCTATTGAGCCGGAAAAGCTACTTCCTTTTTCTTTCATTTCAATTTCCCCTCTTCAAGTATATATTTGATATAGGCTGAAACCTTCAGCCTAACAGCCATATCTTACCTTAAATAAAGATAAGTGCAAATGGCAGAAGTTTCTTTTTACGAAATTTTATTTCAAAAAAGTTTCTTACTACTTTACAAAATACCGGTTTTTCCGATATAATCGTATACAATAAAAATTAATAAGAAAAATAGATAGTATGAGGAAACAAAATGAGTAATTTTACCTGTTATGTAGGTGAACAAATAAGAAAATACCGAAGAGCCGGAAAGATGACTCTGCAGGATTTGGCAGATGCCATCCATAAAAGTCGAGCTACCGTATGCAAATATGAAAATGGAGATATCTCCGTTGATATCGAAACTTTATATGAGATCAGCCAGATTCTCCAGGTATCTATGTCCCAGCTTACCACTGGTCTTCCTGAAACAGCCAGTAAACCGTCCAATGCACCGGGAAAAGGACAAAAAAGCCCATTTTTTCAGGCACAGCGGCTATATTTTTACTTTTACGATGGACGCTATCAGCGTACGAAGGATGGCGTCATCGATATTTATGAAAAAAAAGGCGAATCCGGAAAATACGAAGCAACCTTAACGATCTGTTCTGTTTCTGCCAACGGAAGAAGCAGTGAGATTTTTTACACCGGAAAAGTTCTTTACAGTGATATGCTGATCCGTTTTTCCTTTGTAAATCAGTATAACCCACTGGAAGAAGATCTCCTGTACATTTTTAATCCTCTGGAGCTTCGAGATTTTACAACAGGACTTTTGTGTGGGATTTCCAGTGCGGATCTGATGCCCTGCGCATTCAAATGTGTGATCACTTTAAAACCACAGGAGCTTACCGAAGCGTTCCGCCACCAGCTGCTTTTTACAAAAAAAGATCTGAAGCGCTGGGAACAGCTGAATATGTTACTGATAGATAATATGGAAAAGTAGTTTTCTGCAAAAAACGGTACACCTTATATTTTATAAGCTGTACCGTTTTTGTATTTTTCTGTATCAGGGTTTGCCTGCAAACCCACACCGGATCGCCTGTGTCGGACATATCTTTTTACATCTTCCACATCGGATGCATTCTGTACTGTTTGGATTTTCCGTCGGATCGACCTCCATCTGGCAGATATTTCTGCATTTTCCGCAGTGAACACATTTTTCTTTATCTACTCTGTAACGAAAAACGGAAACTTTATTAAATACCGAATAAAAAGCTCCCAACGGGCAGATATACTTACAGAATGGCCGGTATATCATAATTGATAAGATAATGGTGATCACCAGGATCGTATTTTTCCACATGTACAGCCAGCCTACTGCACTTCGCATGGATTTGTTCAGCAGCACCAGCGGGATACCTCCCTCCAGCGTTCCTGCCGGGCAGATCAGCTTGCAGAAATATGGTGCTCCCTGGCCCATGATATCTACTACAAACATGGGAAGTAGGATCACAAATACAAGAAAGATCACATATTTCAGTTTTCTCAAAAGCTTGTCTCCCCGAAATGTCCGGATCTTCTTTGGAAAAGGAATCTTGTTCAACAGATCCTGGATCAGTCCAAATGGGCAGAGAAATCCGCACACCAGTCTTCCAAGCAACGCTCCTACAAAGATCAGAAATCCAGCTACATAATATGCCATCTTGAAGTTCCAGCTTCCGATCACAGCCTGAAGGGAACCAATGGGACAGGCCCCTCTTGCTCCGGGGCAGGAATAACAGTTCAGCCCCGGAACACAGACATTTTTCATTTTTCCGGTATAGATCTTTCCAGTCACAAAGCCCGATATGTGACTGTTTGTAAGGGCCGCCCACAATGCCTGGATCCCATGCCGCGGCCATTCATTTATTTTCATCTTCTTATTATCCAATGCCAATACACTCCATACAGATGTTGATCGCTTTTGTAAAAACTACAGACACCTCGCCCCTGCAGATTCCCAGTATCATCAGTAAAATTCCCAAAACCGCCAGAGCCGGTCCGATCCACTTGGATTCTGTTATTTTCTGAATCATTTTTCCACTCTCCATAATGATCATGTTTTACTTAGAAACGTTTTTAAGCTCTTTTTCCACGATTTCCTTCCATTCGTCCAGTGTATGGCTTCCTGTATAGGTATCGCCTACAATGTTTCCATCTTTGTCAACAAAAAATGTTTCAGGAAATGCGGAAATTCCCTGCAGACGACCGTTCATCATAGTAGTATCCGGCATCAGGAACGGATATTCTGCTTTTGTTTTTTCCTGAAGAATGCCTGCTTTTTTTACTGCCTCCTCGTCCTGATTTCCCTTTTCATCTGTAGTATCAAGCACCACGCCTGCTACTCCGACGCCTTTATCTTTCATTTCTTTATAGAGCTCCTGAAGTTCCGGAATCTCTTTTACACATGGTGAGCACCAGGTTGTAAAAACATTTACCAACGTCAGGTCATAGTCACTGAATACTTTTTCTGTATATGTTTTTCCATCTATTCCTGTTGTTTCAAATTTTCCTACAGATTTTACATCCTCCGGGTTGCTGCTGGTATCCTGTGGCTGGTCAAACACGGAAATATTCTGATATGGTGCCATTTCCGTAATATCGGTTTTGATCTTTTCCAGCTCCTTTGTCAGCTTTTCATCTGCATCTTTGTTGGTGCTCAGATAATATTTGTATTTCCCGTCACTGCTGCTTCCAAGCTCTTTATGCTCTGTACAGCCAGTGATCTCATCCAGCTTTTTCTGTGAAGCTTCGTCATAAACGCCAATTGTACCAATTCTGTCCAGACCTGCCACCCAGTCGTCATATCCTGTTCCCATCTTCTGTATTTCGGCGTTTTTCTGTTCCTCTGTCATTTTGCTCCAGCTTACATAGGCATATGTCACTGCATTGGTCTGATTCTCAAAATCTTCCGTAGTAAGCATTGCAATGCTCTGGTCCTTGATCTGCTTTAACAGCTCCTTCGAAAGTGAAAGCTTCAGTCCCAGAAACGGATATTCATAAGAATCCTGTGCCTTGCAGGTTACATCGGAAGGCTTAAATGTACCTGCTACCAGATCTGATGAAACTGCCTCTCCATCCACCGCCATTGCCTCTCCGATATCTGCTGTTTCCGTGCTTTCTGCCGCTGTTACCGGTACGCTTCCAAATGCAGATATTCCTAATACCGCTGCTGCCATAAGTGCTGTTATTTTCTGTGTTCTGAATTTCATTGTTTATATTCTCCCTTCTGATATCACCGGCCCATATCCGGAACCGGCGTATATTTTATATGTAAATCTTGCTCTCTGTAGCCTTACTATATCATCCCCTGTATAAAATCTCTGTTAAGAAATAAAAAAATTTACAGGAATTTTATGCTATACATGATATGATAGATAACAAAGCAAAATCAACTGTTTTTTAGGAGAATTTACTATGCATATATTGATAATCGAAGATGAACAGCAGCTTTGCCAGTCTATTGCGGAGGGGCTTCGCATGGATGGCTATGAAGCAGACACATGTTTTGACGGGGATGAGGGACTGGAATTATGTCTGGTGGAAAATTATGATCTCATTCTTCTTGATCTGAACCTTCCAGGCGTTGATGGTCTGGAAATCCTGCGCCAGTTTCGGGAATCCGATACTTCCACTCCTGTTTTGATCCTCTCTGCCAGAGGACAGATCCAGGACAAGGTTGAAGGACTTGATCTCGGTGCCAATGACTATCTCACAAAGCCTTTTCATTTTGAAGAGCTGGAGGCACGGATCCGAAGTCTGACACGAAGGAAATTTATCCAGCAGGATGTATGTCTGCAATGCGGACGTATCAGCTTTGATACCCGTACAAGAAAGGCCAGTATCGATGGACTTCCTCTTTCTCTGACCCGAAAGGAAAGTTCTCTTTTGGAATATTTCCTTCTTCATCAGAACCGTATCATAAGCCCGGAAGAAATGATCGAGCATATCTGGGACGGAAGCGTCAACAGTCTCAGCAATTCCATTCGTGTCCACATTTCTTCTCTTCGAAAAAAACTGCGCACGGCTCTCGGCTTTGATCCAATACAGAATAAGATCGGCCAGGGTTACATTTTAACGGAGGATATACAATGAAAAAAATAACCGGAAAGCTTTCTCTTCAATGGCGTCTGACACTGATCACCGCACTGCTTATGACAGTCACCTGCATTCTGATGTATTTTTTTATCAGTCAGTCTGCAGTTGCCGGAATGGAGAATCTGGGAGATTACATGATACGGATCGATAACACAGACTCTGCTCCCATCACCTTTAATATGGATCCCTCCGTCTTATTTCCGGAGCTTTCCGATCAGCTGCAGCTGACCAAAAAACTTTTCCTCACCAAAGGACTCATGGTAACAGGGATCATCATCCTTCTCAGCAGCATCTGCACTTATTTTATCAGCCGTCAGGCATTACTTCCGCTTCGCAGACTCAGCCAGGAGGTAAACCAAATAGAGGTCCAGAACCTTTCAGAGGCTCTGGAAGTTCCTGCTACCAATGACGAAATTTCCCGCCTGACCATTTCATTTAACAAAATGCTCGCACGCCTGGATGAGGCCTTTACTGCACAGAAGCAGTTTTCTGCCAATGCAGCCCATGAGCTGAGGACTCCTCTTGCCGTTATCCAGACAAATCTGGAGGTCTTTGCCCGCAGGGAAACACCTGTTTTAAAAGATTATCAGGAGATTTTTGCCATGCTCCAGGAACAGACCGGGCGACTTTCCCATCTGGCTGAAATCCTCCTGGATATGACCGGTGTACAGACTGTTGAACGTTCCGAAAGGATCTCTCTGGCAGCACTGACGGATGAGGTTTTCTGCGACCTGGCTTCTGTAGCGGAACAGAAAGAAGTTGAACTGATCCAGCAGGAAGGGGACTGCATCATTACCGGAAGCTATCTGCTGCTGTATCGCGCTGTGTACAATCTTGTGGAAAATGCGATCAAATACAATCACTCCGGTGGAAAAGTAACCGTAAATATCCATCCTTCCGAAGAAATAACAGATACATCCACCTCTGTCAATTACGTCTTTCTTGAAGTCTCCGACACCGGAATCGGCATTCCTCCTGAATATCAGGAAAAAATCTTCACCCCGTTCTTCCGTGTGGACAAATCAAGAAGCCGTGCTATGGGAGGTGCCGGCCTGGGGCTTGCACTTGTCAGCGAAATTGTCCGACAGCATAACGGACAGGTAAAAGTACTGGAAAGCAGCAAAAAAGGCAGCATGATCGCAATCATGCTGCCAGTCTGAACATGTTTGTATTACATTTACTTTATATGCTCATGAACGCAATCGCTTTGCGATCTGCGTTCAAATCCGAGTATATTTTCTCAACAATACTGTCTGTATCCATTTCGCAGGTAATAGCCTGTTCCCTGAGAACTGAAGAAAAATCTTTTTCTCTCCACCATCTGCGCATATCTTTTTCACCAAATTCTCTGTTTCTTGTATTATGTCGTCTCACGGTTTCTTCAAACGACAGATCAAAATAAACAGTCAAAAACAATATCTGATTTTCTCATCCTTTCGTTATCCTAGCAGAAATATCTGATTCCGGCAACTCAAAAAAAGCCTGGAAGAAATCAGCCACAGGCATTTTATTTCTTCCAGGTTTTTCTGTTTTCTGATTCTCAGTCAGCTGTCTTTGATCCGGCAGCTGATACAGCTCTGCATCCAGTTACATTCAGACTTATTCTGCCTGTGGTTTGCTTACCTGTGCTGTATCATTCTTTACTCCGGCAGATTTTTCGGCATGCTCTTTCACAAGATTCCGTCCAAGTAGAGTCAGGCATACCAATGCGATCACTGCAAAAACAGCTCCGATCCCAAATACCACGTTCATCTCATAACCTTTGCTGCTCACCAGACCGGAGATCGCCGGTGCGCCAAAGGTTGCAAATACGATACCGAACATAACAAATCCGTAATTTTCCCCGGTGTGCTTCATTCCGAAAATAGAGCTTGTCAGAGACGGAAAGCTTCCCATGATACCGCCGTAGCAGCCGTACATCAGCACAACAGCAACCGTTACTGCCAGGGATCTTGATACAGCAAGAACTCCCATAGCGATCACTGCCACGATCAGTACTCCTTTGATGCAGACGATCCTTCCCACTTTATCTGCAAGTGTCGGAAGCACCAGTCTTGCTCCCGCATTGACAATGGATCCAAGCATAACGGCGCTGACTGCCACTGCAGACGGAATCCCAAGGTCGATCTGGTAGGTCTGGGATACCGGTGAAACCATAAAATAAGAAATCAGTCCAAAGAACATGGTCGCAAGAAGAAGATAAAAATTTCTTGTACGCATCATCTCTCCGGATGTATACTGCTTCATCTCCGATGTTCCGGACTTTGCCGCAGAGCCACCTGCGTTCACCAGACTCTTATCGGGTGCCTGAAAAAAGATGCCGCACAGGATCCAGGAAACTGCGATGGCTGCCCCAATGATCAGAAAGGTTTTCTGCACGCCCTCTGCCTCCAGCAGCTTTCGACTCAGCGGCGCCAGGAAAAATCCGCAAAGTCCGTTGGCAGTTACCACAACACCGGAAGCAAATCCGGTACGGTCCGGGAACCATCTCTGCACAGTTGCCAGGATCACCGTGTAGATCATTCCCTGTCCAAATCCCTGCATCACGCCATAGGACAGATACATAGGAAGCGGTGTAGGAACGATCAGAAATGCGGATGCCAGGATTCCTGCCGCAAAGATCCCGCCTCCGATCCATACAATCGTCTTTTCCTTAAAGCGGTTCTGCATCCTTCCGCCTACGATATTTCCGAATACAAAGGTGCTCAGTGCCAGATAAAAGCACATGGATGCCTGTCCCTGGCTCCAGCCTGCCTGCTCCATCACATAGGGCTGGTAAATAGACCATACATGGGGATATCCGGTAAAAAAGATCGCGAAAGCTCCGAATATCATAGTCAGCAGACGCTGTTTTTTCTGTATTCCTGTCATAATTTCCTCCTCTGAAAAAGATTTCAGGCCTGCTCTATATTCTCTGCCCACAGAATGCAGCCTGTTTCTGTACACACGATCTGCACGTTTTCCTGCACATTAGCTCCGCTTATCTTTGATATTTTCTTATTTGCGTGCTATTTCTCTTTATTTGCGTGTTAAATGCGTGTCAGTTATGTTGTGTGTATGTTATCACACGCAGTCTGATTATGCAATATAAATTTACAGCTTTTTCTGTTTTCTCGTTTTTGTCCAAATTTTCCTGTTATTTCTTTGTATATTATTCACAATAGCTGTATTTCGAGCACACATATGCACGCACATGTTTTTTATTTTAGATACCGTCTTTATACGTTTTTTCATTTTATATTTCTTTATTTACGCAAAAAGCACGCCATGTAACAGGCGTGCTTTCGTGATTTTATATGATTTCTGTTGCTTATTTGATTATCTTCAGCTCATATTCCCTGGTTCCCAGGCCGATCTTTTCTGCCTGATCCAGGGTTGCCTTCCACTCAATATTCGGATTGGAATCCTTAAAGTGGTCATGGTGACAGTGCCATCCCGGCTCTGCCAGATGCTCTCCAAGCTGGCTGTTGGCGATCGGTGTTGCCTTCAGGCAGGCATCTGCACAGGCCTGATCCAGTGCAACCGGGTCAAAGCTTGCGAACATTCCGATATCCGGAAGGATCGGCGCATCATTTTCACCATGGCAGTCACAGTTAGGGCTGATATCCTGTACCAGTGCAATATGGAAATGGGGACGTCCGTGACAGACAGCCTGTGCATACTCTGCCATCTTGCGATCAAGAAGCTCGTTTGCACTGCTATTCGGATTGTATACGGCATCATAGCTGCAGGCCCCGATACAACGACCACAGCCTTTGCATTTATCGTAATCAATAACTGCTTTCTTGTTTACATATGTAATCGCATCACTTCCGCACTCTTTCGCACAACGGCGGCAGCCACGACAGACTTCTTCATTGATGGCCGGCTTTCCGCTGGCATGCTGCTGCATCTTTCCGGCACGGCTTCCGCATCCCATACCGATATTCTTCAGAGCACCGCCAAAGCCGGTTGTCTCATGTCCCTTGAAGTGGCTGAGACTGATAAAAATATCTGCGTCCATGATAGCATGGCCGATCAGGGCAGTTTTACAGTATTCTCCGTTCACTACCGGAACTTCTACTTCATCGGTTCCTCGAACTCCGTCACCGATGATGATCTGACATCCGGTTGTGATCGTGTTAAATCCATTAAGATTTGCACAGTCCAAATGCTCCAGTGCGTTCTTTCTGCTTCCCGGATAAAGGGTATTACAATCTGTCAAGAACGGCATTCCGCCCTGCTCCTTACAGAGATCTGCTACTACCTTTGCATAGTTCGGACGAAGGAATGCCATATTTCCAAGCTCTCCGAAATGCATCTTGATGGCTACGAATTTTCCATCCATATCGATATCTTTGATTCCTGCGGCAACGCAGAGTTTTTTCAGTTTGTCCAGCTGGCTGGTTCCCACCGGACAACGAAAATCAGTGAAATAAACTGTTGATTTTTCCATTCTGGTTTTTCTCCTGCTGATTCTTTTTATGTAATTACATTTATTTAAACTCTACACGTTTTTTCTGTTTCTGTCAACGGATACTCGCATTCGTAAAATTCCATCTATTTCTCCCATATTCCTTTACAAAATCCTTCATCTTATTACCCACGGAAAAGAACCTGGGAAAAATAACGGATCATTCCGTCGCTGGTCCAGCATAGCATTCCTGCAGCGTCTGCCATTTTCTGTGCATCCACACAGTAAGCGGACATGCAGGAATTATGTTTATAAGGTCCCGCACTCATGATCAGAAGATCAGTTATTCCCTCTTCTTTCATCTTCTCTGCCAGCTGTTCTGTCAGTTTGTTATGAGCAAGTTTTGCCTTTTTGTAGTCCATAAGGCCATCCTGCATTGTCTGGAGTATCAGCGTTTTTTCATATTTCAGCGCATGCTCTTTCATCTCCTCTACAGTGCCGCTCTGTGGTGGACATGCCGGGTTTTTATCATAATTCCCGCAAAGATTGTCCTCGCAGAAAACCCGGTATTCCGGCACAAATACAAGCTGATCGGTACTTATGACCGCTGCGTCGGAAAAACCAAGAGCTTTTGCTTCTTCAATAAGATTCATTTTTTCTCTCCTGTGTTTTTTTCTTTTATAGTGCCACATTTTATTTGTTTTTACAAGCTCTGACTTTCACTCTGCCGCCAGACGGATAAACTCCTCCATCTCTCTCGTCTTAAACTTATTCTTATGGTAAAAGATCTGCCGGTACATGGATATCTCCACATCTTCCACATGTAAAAGGGCAATTCTTCCTTTCCGGATATCCCGCTCCACAGCCAGATAGGGAAGAAAGGAAAGTCCGTGGTTCTTTTCCAGCATGCGGATGATAAAAGCGGTATCGCTGATTTCCAGTACCGGTGACAGGGCCTGCTTCTTAAGCGCCAGCTGCTGATCCAGGGCCTGCCGATAATTGGCATTCTTTTCCGTGAGAAAAAAAGGCTCTTCCAGGATATCCTCCATCTTCAGCGTCTTTCCCGCAAACTCCGAATCTGCAGAGGCCACAAATACTACCGGCTCCGCCTTCTCCATGACCTTCACCCAGTTCTGGTCCCACCTTGGGGTATCCAGTATATAAATAAGATCCAGCCCGTTATGCTCCATCATCCGTATCAGCTGCTCCGGTGTATCAATAGTCACCTGCATATTTACTTTCGGGTGAAACTCACGAAATTTGCTGAGAACAGCCGGAAGCTTTGCTGTGCAGAGAGATTCAATAGTCCCGATATGTAATGGATTTTTCAGTTCCGCATCATCATTCATTGACTTTTTTGCTTTATTTACGTCATATAAGATCCGGCTTGCATGCCCCATAAACTCTTTTCCGGACGGAGTAAGCACCACACGCTTTCCGGTTCTGTCAAAAAGTCTTGTTTCCAGCTCATTTTCCAGAAGACGGATCTGGACAGTGATCGCTGACTGGGTGTATCCCAGAACCTCTGCTGCCCTGGAAAAGCTCTGAAGCTGTGCTACATGTACAAACGTCTCCAACTGACGGATTTCCATGATTTTCTCCCTTTTTCTATGAAATTTTTTCATCGTGATGATGAAATCTGTGAATTTGCCTTATTTTTATGTCAATGTTACAATACAATCACGAGGACGTCAATCGTATTTTTGTGCAAAATGAATAAATTCATACTTAGGAGGAAAGAATCCAAATGGAAAAGAAAAAAATCAAGATCGGACTTGTGCCGAAGCTGATCATTGCCATCATCGTAGGTATCCTGTTCGGCCAGTTCCTTCCGGAAGGCTTCTGTCGCTTTGTTGTAACCCTTTCCGGATTTTTCAGTACCTTTCTGAAATTCGTCATCCCGCTGATGATCCTTGCCTATGTGACCATGGGTATTGCGGATCTTTCACAGGGTGCAGGGAAGCTTCTCCTGATCACAGTGGCTCTGGCTTATGGCTCCACTCTGATCGCAGGTTCCGCATCCTATCTGGTATCATCCAGCCTGTTCCCGCACTTTATGAGTGAAGGTGCACTGGATCAGATCGCAGCTACCGCAGACGCATCCCTGACACCATTTTTCTCTATCACACTGGAGCCGGTCATGGATACTCTTTCTGCTGTTGCCCTTGCCTTTGTCATGGGACTGTGCCTCTCTTCCATGCGTGGAAAAGAAATGGGAAACAGCCTTTATAACGGAATGAGTGACTTTTCCAAAATCATTGACAAGGTCCTTCATACCATTATCATCCCGCTGCTTCCGCTTTACATCTGCGGAACCTTCACAGATATGACTATTTCCGGAAAAACCTTTGCCATCTTAAGCATCCTCTGGAAGGTATTCCTTGTTGTTATCATCATGCACCTGATCTGCATTACGATCCAGTTTGTGATCGCAGGTACTGTCAGCAAAAAGAATCCTTTCACTCTGATCAAAAATCAGATCCCGGGATACACAACTGCTCTGGGAACCCAGTCTTCCGCAGCTACCATCCCGGTCAATCTGGAATGTGCCAAAAAGGACGGCGTGTGCGAGCAGATTCGCAACTTCGTAGTACCGCTCTGTGCAAACATCCACATGGCCGGTTCCATGATCACCATCACAGCCTGTGCTACTGCAGTCTGCCTTATGAACCAGCTGCCCATCAGTCTTGGGATCATCGTTCCGTTCATCATGACTCTCGGTGTTGCCATGGTTGCATCTCCCGGTGCTCCCGGTGGTTCCATCATGACTGCCCTTCCATTCCTTTACATGGTATTCGGAGCGGAAGCCGGTGATCCGGACGGTGCCATCTGTGCTATCATGGTTGCCCTTTACATTACCCAGGATTCCTTCGGAACTGCCTGCAATGTATCCGGTGACAACGCCATCGGCGTAATCGTTGACACCATTTATAAGAAATTTATTGCAAAAACACCACAGGAGAATTAAGCAAAATGTCTTTTATCAGTGTATTTGACGTTATGGGTCCCAACATGATCGGTCCTTCCAGTTCTCATACCGCAGGGGCTGCACGCATTGCTTTCCTTGCCCAGAAGATGATCACGCCGCCCCTGAAAAAAGTGGAATTCATCCTTTATGGTTCCTTCGCCAGAACATACAAGGGACACGGTACAGACCGTGCCCTCCTTGGCGGGATCATGGGCTTTTCCACAGATGACATGCGTATACGGAATTCTTTTGATATTGCCAGGGAACAGGGGATCGACTTTTCCTTTACTCCAAATGAAACAGAAACCGATGTCCATCCCAACACTGTAGATATCCATATGGTCAATGAACAGGGACAGGAAATGACAGTCCGGGGGGAATCGCTGGGCGGCGGCAAGGTCCGTATTGTGGAGATCAACCACGTGAAAGTGGATTTCACCGGCGAATACAGTGCCATCATCGTGATCCATCAGGATACTCCCGGTGTTGTGGCCTACATCACCAAATGCTTAAGTGAACGTAACATTAACATTGCCTTCATGCGCCTCTTCCGTGAATCCAAAGGAACCACAGCCTATACGATCGTGGAATCCGACGGTCATCTCCCGGAAGATATCGTAGAAAGCATTCACCGGAACACCAACATCCATGATGTCATGGTTGTTCAGATGTAGGGAAAAGGAGGATGTGTTTTATGGATTTCAAAAATGCCAAGGAACTTCTTGCTCTCTGCCAGGAAAAAAAGCTTCCGATTTCCGAAGTAATGCGCCAGCGTGAGATCCTTCTCGGTGAAACCACTGCTGAAATCGTGGACCAGCGCATGGACCGTGTTCTGGAGATCATGAAGGATGCTGCTTTTTCCCCCATCAAAGATCCGGTGATATCTATGGGCGGACTGATCGGCGGTGAAGCCCGAAAGCTCTGCGAATTTCATGACCTGGGAAAAAGCCTGTGCGGAAATGTTCTCGGAAAGGGGATCACCTACGCTATGGCAACCCTTGAGACCAACGCTTCCATGGGACTTATCGTTGCCTCTCCTACTGCCGGCAGTGCCGGGATCGTTCCCGGAATGATGCTTGCTCTTCAGGAGGTCTATGGCTTTTCCGATAAAAAAATCCGCCAGGCACTATTTAATGCAGGCGCGATCGGCTATCTTGCCATGCGTAATGCAACAGTTGCCGGTGCTGTTGGCGGATGTCAGGCTGAGGTCGGAATCGCTTCTGCAATGGCTGCTTCCGCTGCTGTGGAGCTTCTTGGCGGCACTCCGCTGCAGTGTACCTATGCGGCTTCCACCGTTCTTATGAATATGCTCGGTCTTGTATGTGACCCGGTAGGCGGCCTGGTGGAATATCCCTGCCAGAACCGTAATGCAGCCGGTGTTTCCAATGCTCTAATCGCAGCGGAAATGTCACTGGCCGGTATCCCCCAGTTCATCCCGCTGGATGAGATGATCGATGCCATGTATACTGTGGGCAAAAAGCTTCCTGCAGAGCTTCGTGAAACTGCTCTCGGCGGTTGTGCAGCCACACCGTCCGCCTGTGAAAAGTGTCATCTTTGCAGCTGATCAACAGAGTATAACCCATAATAAAAAGAGCCCCGACTGAAATGACTCAAACAACAAAACGGAGAATTCCCGAACTTCTTTTTCCAGGAATTCTCCGTTTTCTTTTGGGCATGCGGACATTTTACAGCCCTGCTGTTTTTTCTGCTGTCAGTTTCTGATTTTCTGGTTCTATTGAATCCGGAACTCTGCTCTGCTCTGACTTCTGAGCCGGAGCATCCTTTTTTGGATTCTCCTTCTCCTGCTCTTCTTGGTCCTGTTCGAATCCATCTTTAATAGATTTCTGTTTTTTTCTTATTTTTTTCTTTGATTTCTTTTTTGTCATGTCTGCCTTATCTATTATTTTTAGTTTTCGTGTACATCTTATATATTATACCGGCCACATGCTGTTTTTCATCAAATCAACGTAAGACTATTGTTAAATCTGTGGTAAAAAAGTCCTCCGAAAAATCTCAAGATCATATCTCCTGATATCTCTGCGACTTCCCGAAGGACTCTTTCACGCATAATTTACATATTAATAAAACAATTTACAGAAATTCCGACTGCAGCGCATCGTATCCGGTCTCACCTGTACGGATACGAACAGCGTTGCGTATCTCATAGCTAAATATCTTTCCATCGCCGGGATCACCGGTAAACGCTGCTTTCTGAATCGCATCAATGACTTTGATCTCCCAATCCTCCGATGATACCACAATTTCAAACTTGATCTTCGGTTTCAGAAATACATCGATCTTAGAACCACGGACATACTCTGTGTAACCACGCTGTGTTCCGCAGCCCATGATCTGGGTTACTGTAAAACCGTTAACCTGGATCTCATTTAACGCTGCTTTTACATCTTCCATTTTTTCTTCTCTTACGATTGCTTCTATTTTTATAAGCATACGATTTCCTCCATTTTCACACGATCATTGCCGGACAAATTCTTTTATCAGTCAAATCCATTAAATGACGGATATGCATTCTCTCCATGCTGGGATGCATCCAGCCCGACCATCTCTTCCTTCGGATCTACACGAAGCGGTGTAAAGATACGCACGATCCCGATACAGATCAGAGTTCCCACAATGGCAACCGCAATGGTGATCACAATACTCAATACCTGCGCCAGGAACAGACGGTGATCTCCAAACACAAGGCCATCCCATTTTGCAACAGAGTTAATGGAAGTTTTTCCGAAAAGACCTGTTGCGATTCCTCCCCAGATACCACCGATACCATGGCAGCCAAAAGCATCCAGGGCATCGTCGATCTTCAGCTTCTGTTTCAAAAGGATCACAGTAAAGTAACAGATCGGGCTTACCAAGATCCCAATGATAAAGGATGCCCATACCGGTACGAAACCAGCTCCCGGTGTAATGGCTACCAGTCCGATAACAAGACCTGTGGATGCACCAACCAGTGTCGGTTTTCCCTCGCGGATCACCTCGATCAGCATCCAGGTCAGCAGTGCACAGGCAGAAGAAATGCTACTGGTCATAAAGGCATGTGCCGCAAGGCCGTCTGCCTTCAGCGCACTTCCTGCATTAAAGCCGAACCATCCGAACCACAGCATGGCTGCCCCGAGAAATACAAACGGGATATTGTGCGTACGATAGGTTGCTTTTGCATAGCCTCGTCTCTGTCCAAGATAAATGGCAAGAACCAGTGCACTGACACCGGAACTGATATGTACCACATTTCCTCCTGCAAAGTCCACAGAGCCAATGGCTGCCAGAAATCCACCGTCTCCCCAGACCATATGTGCCATTGGATAATACACAATCAAAGACCAGATCGCAATAAAGAAAAACAGCGCCTTAAAACGCATTCTTCCAACCACGGCACCGGTGATCAGTGCCGGTGTGATCATGGCAAACATCATCTGGAACGCCACAAATACCAGATGCGGGATCGTATCCGCATAAGGTCCCGGCTCCCAGCCTACGCCATTCAGCGCAAACCAGCGAAAATCTCCGATGATCCCGCCATGATTTCCTCCAAATGCCAGCGAATATCCAAACAATGTCCACATAACTACGGACAGTCCCATGATCGCCCCACAGGCCATTATGGTATTTACCACATTTTTCCTGCGGACCAGTCCTCCGTAGAAAAACGCAAGCCCAGGTGTCATAAAGAACACAAAGGCTGTACAGATCAGTATAAAGCCGGTATCTCCTGCATTCATCATTCATTTCCTCCTCGATTCCCTCAATTATTCTGCAACGCAAAAAGCGCCTGGAAACTCAATTTCCAGACGCCTTTGTCATGTCAGTTAGCATAGCAGATAATTTGTGGGTTTTCAAGAGTTTTTTCGCTATTTTTCTGTTTTCTTACAGAATTACTATGTTTTATGTGGATATGAAATTTATTTTCGGCAATCTATCCGGTTATAAATATTGGAGAGATTTTATTTTATCTCTTACTGTACTATAACACGGACTATGCTCAGAATCAGCAGATGTGCCGGATAAAAAATATAGAAAAACCACTTGGAAAACTTCGGTGCTTTTTCGGATTTTTTGCCATTATAGAAGCACAGGATGATGATTCCTGATGCTACGATCCCTGCTGCCGAAAACAGAGCATGGATCATTGCCGGTCCGGCTGCCATTTTTTCCACGTAGGAGCTGTAGTTAAACAGCACAAAAAGGGCAGCACCGACTCCGTACGCTGTTATCATCCTCTTCCTGTTCCCCCAGCTCTCATGGAACCAGATGGTAAAAACCGGTGCCAGGATTGCCCAGTCCGAACAAACGGATAGTAAAAGAAGCAGGATCAGAAGTGGAATTCTCCATTTACTTGCCATCATCCTTTCCTGAACAACCAGGATCATAAAACAGATAAACAGAGTAAAGATCATATTCAGCTGTGAATTTCCAAAGGCTATCATATAGGGAACCTGGGAGATTCCGGCAAAGATCAGAAGCCTTTCACCGTATTTTCTCCGGGAATGTGTATAGTAAAAACCTTCCACAAGAAAATAGCACATGGTAATGGCTGTGAAGTAGCCAATGTCTATAAACACTTCCCACAGGATCGTGTTTTCCGGCAGAAGCACGTTGGCGATATGATTCAGAAGCATGGTAAAAATTGCCAGATATTTAATGGCATCCCGGGTCAGTCCCGGCTTTTCTGTTGTTGGCATGATCTTCTCCTTCTGTGCAGAAAAATTTTCAGATCTTTCACATCTTCTGCACAATATAATACATTTATCTTACACTGATTTTCTGACTCATACAACTTTTTTTGTTATTGCTGGAGTTGCCTTTTTCTTAAGGTAAGCTTATACTGTAGAAAGCGTGCTGTATTTTATATGGCAAAACTTCTCAGCAAACACTGTAAAACAATAAATTCGGAAAGGAATTATCGATCATGATCCAGGATATCGCACCACATACCTATCACAATGAGTACAAACCTGTGGCCCCGGATAAAGAAAGCCACATCCTCGCCTATGAAGAAGGAAAGATCCTTATGAAAAAAGATGGCGAGACTATGACTCTTCCAAGCTTTGGAGAGCTGGAAGGAAAAGTTGAAAATCTCTATGAGAATTATATCTATCTCTTCTCCATTGACGAAGAGCATTTTTATCTGATCCCGGATCTTGACACCAGTCTCCTTCCTGGTTATCAGTTTGAGATCACAAGAGTTCTCCGCACAGCGGAGCCACAGTATCTGGCTTTCGCAGGAATCACCGGATATCAGCTCTTTCAGTGGTACAGCAAGCGCCGTTTCTGCGGCTGCTGCGGCAAACCGATGGTACATGATAAACATGAGCGCAAGATGATCTGCCCTGCCTGTGGAAACGGTGAATATCCGGTGCTTTCTCCGGCTGTGATCGTAGGCGTTACCAACGGCGACAAGCTGATTCTCTCCAAATATGAGGGTCGAACTCACACCCGCTACGCCATGATCGCAGGTTTTGCCGAGATTGGTGAGACCATCGAGGAGACCGTTCACCGTGAAGTTATGGAAGAGATCGGCGTAAAGGTCAAAAATCTCCGCTACTACAAGAGCCAGCCATGGTCCTTCTCCGGAACCCTTCTGTTTGGCTTCTACTGTGATCTGGATGGCGACGACACTCTGACTGTAGACCACGATGAGCTTTCCATGGCCTCCTGGTTCGACCGGGAAGACATTCCGGATGAAGGAGATAATATCAGCCTTACCAAGGAAATGATGATGGCATTTAAGCATGGAAAAGCCTGAAGTATCGCTTGCCTGATTCCGTAAACAATTTTTCGTAACCAATTTCACAAAAAACACCGGCCATTCATCTGTAACATGTCCTGTCCAGGCTGCCAGATCATCTCTGACATCTCAGCCCCAGTACATATTCCGATGAATGCCGGTGTTTTTATTTTCTATTTTTCTATTTTTCTTCCGAGTCGGAGCAATCTGCCTAAAACCGTTTTATTTCTCCGGTGTCAGATGCCAGATATCTCTGTTGTACTCTTCGATGGTTCTGTCTGAAGAGAAGTATCCTGCTTTTCCGATATTTACAAGCATTTTCTCTGCCCATGCGGTTCTGTCCTCATAATCGGACAGTGCCTGATCTTTCACCTTCGCATAATCCTCGAAGTCAAGAAGAGTCATGAACCAGTCTTTGCTTACGATCTCATGATGCAGTCTTCTTAAATGCTCCTCACTTCCAATAGAAAGAAGCTCGTTTCCTACGATAAAGTCTACTGCACGACGGATGCGCTCGTCTTTCTCATAAAAATCTCTGGAGCAGTAGTCCGCCTTTTCATAGTGTTCGATAACCTGCTCACTGGACTCTCCGAAGATATAGATATTATCCTTGCCTACCAGCTGGCTGATCTCCACATTTGCACCATCCATGGTTCCCAGTGTTACAGCACCGTTGAGCATGAACTTCATGTTTCCTGTTCCGCTGGCCTCCTTGGAAGCAAGAGAGATCTGCTCGGAGATATCGCAGGCAGGGATCAGCTTCTCTGCTGCACTTACGTTGTAGTTTTCCACCATAACAACTTTCATGTACGGAGAAACCTCCGGATCATTGTTGATAAGCTCCTGTAAGCAGAGGAGAAGGTGGATAATATCCTTTGCGATAACGTATGCAGGAGCTGCCTTTGCACCGAAGATAAAGGTTACCGGGCGCTGCGGCTTCTCGCCTGCCTTGATCTTCAGGTAACGGTCAATGATGTAAAGTGCATTCAGCTGCTGACGTTTGTACTCATGAAGACGTTTGATCTGGATATCATAAACACTGTGTGTATTGATCTCTTCACCTGTGTTGGCTTTGATAAACTCCGCACATCTCTTCTTTGCATCCTGCTTGATCTTAAGGATATTTGCAAGAACGTCCTGATTTCCCTTGAAGCCAAGCATCTTGTCAAGCTCAAAGGAATCCTTGCGGAAGCCGTCACCGATCATGGATGTGATGTACTCTGTCAGCGGATGGTTGCAGTGAAGGAGCCATCTGCGGAAGGTAATTCCGTTTGTCTTGTTATTGAATTTCTCCGGATAGATCTCATAGAACTGATGAAGCTCTGTCTCCTTCAGGATATCGGTATGAAGGGATGCAACACCGTTGATGGAAAATCCGTAGTGGATGTCCATATGTGCCATGTGTACCAGGTCGTTCTTGTCGATGATGGCAAGATTTTCCTGCGGATATTTTGCTTTGATACGCTCGTCCAGCTTGCGGATGATCGGCATCAGATCCGGAACAACCTCCTCAAGATAGGAGATCGGCCATTTCTCAAGTGCCTCTGCAAGAATGGTATGGTTGGTATAAGCGCATACATGAGATACGATCTCGCATGCCTCCTCGAACTCGATTCCACGCTCTGTAAGGAGACGGATAAGCTCCGGAATTACCATACTCGGATGTGTATCGTTGATCTGGATCACTGCGTAATCGGCAAGGTCATGAAGATTGCAGCCTTTTGCTGTTGCCTCATCCAGGATCAGCTGTGCCGCATTGCTTACCATGAAGTACTGCTGATAGATACGAAGCTTTCTTCCTGCATCATCGCTGTCATCCGGATAAAGGAACAGTGTCAGATTGTGGAGCAGATCCTTCTTATCAAAGGAGATTCCCTCGCCCACAATGCTCTCGTCTGCAATATCAATATCAAAAAGGCGAAGCTTGATTGCTTTGTTCTCATAGCCTGCAACATCAATATCATACAGTGTGGATTTCAGCATAAAGCCCTTAAATGGGACATAATAGGAAACGCCTGCATCTGTAAGCCAGCTCTCCGGCTGGATCCAAGGATTCGGTGTCTCAAACTGAAGATGATCCTTAAACTCCTGTTTGAAAAGTCCGAGGTGATAATTAAGTCCGATTCCTTCTCCCGGAAGTCCCAGAGTTGCAATGGAATCCAGGAAGCATGCTGCCAGACGGCCAAGTCCGCCGTTTCCAAGAGATGGCTCCGGCTCGATCTCCTCGATCATGGAAAGCTCTTTTCCGTTTTCTTTAAGATATTTCGCAACTTCATCATAAACGCCCAGATTGATCAGGTTGTTGGAAAGAAGCTTACCGATAAGGAACTCTGCGGAAATATAATAAATTTTCTTTTTTCCTTCCTGGTAGCCGCGGCCCTTCAGCTGCTCCTTTGTCCAGGAGAGAAGTCCATGATAGATTTCCTCATTTGTACAATCTTTTACATTTTTGTTATATTTGTCTTCAAATACTTTGCTTAATGTTTCCATTTTGATCTCCTTTCATGGATCTTGATGGGATGAAATATGTTTTTACAAGGTTGTTTGCTTTGTTTTTGATGATATTAGGATATCACGCATTTCTTTTCAAAAATATAACAATCCTGTCATGATATGCAAGATATTTGTCAGACTGTTTTTCACTTTTTACTGTAGCTCTGCATAAAAACATAACCGGTACATATGCGGTTGTTTCGGGATCTGTCTCAGATCTGTCTCATACTCTTCCTGTACTTATGCGGTGAAACCTTATTGGACTGCTGAAATTTCTTTATAAAATAACTTGTACTGTTAAATCCCACCTGCATGGCGATCTCCGTCACAGGTGCATCGGAATGCGTAAGAAGATACTTCGCCTTCTCCATACGGAAGTCATTGATGTATTCCACCAGGGTTTTTCCCGTATACTGGCGGAAAAGCTTCATAAAATAATACTCACTGTAATTGGAAAGTCCGGAAAGCTCTGAAACAGTAAGATTCTCCTGGTAGTGAAGGCTGATATGATCCAGCACTTTCTTTACTGCTGCAAGGCTCTTGTTCTGCTCTGTGCTTACCGGGATAATATAATGCTTCGTCAGCATCTCATAAAAGAAATCAAAGAACAGCATTTTCAACTTCACATAGAAATATGGCTTCTTCTCCGTATGACAGTCATGGATCTCCAGAAAAATTTCCCGTAGCTTCTCATATCCGGAATCTCCTTCTTCTATATGATGGCAGAATTCTGCCTTGTTTTCTATTAATGGTGATACCACACATTCCTGGCAGATATCTCCCGGCTGACCTGCAAGGAAGCCCAGGCTGAAAACCACACTCTTATAATAAAGAGGCTTCTTAAGATCCGTGCGCATACTATGGAGAACTCCGCAGTTCACGATCAGGATATCCCCCTTTTTCAGGCGGATGCTCTCCCGGTTCAGTCTGGCAAAGCCACTGCCTTTTTCAATATACATGATCTCCATCTCACTGTGCCAGTGGTCATACAATGCATGAAAGATCTCACAGTTCGCCATATAGGTTTCCACCGGCAGCTCAAAGGAACCGTGAGGGCTTAATTCTTTTAAATTATCATCCACTTCGGATACATGAAGAGGATTTTTTGCGGATGTGTCTGTTTCTGGCATGATTTCCTCCGTGATCAATATCTATCCTGCGGACATTTGCCTTCCGCTGGATATCCAATCCTTGCATAATGATTCTGTTTGACTCCCTTAGTGTAAAGGATATTTACAACCATGACAATATTATATTTTCCTGTTTTCTTTTTTATGACGTTACGGTTACTCTGTTCTCAGCAACACGCTTCGCGATGCACTTCCATAAACGGCAACCTTGACTTTTCCCCTTCCAACTGCTATATATAATATTTAGAATAAAATAATTTGACTTTAAAAGGAACGAAAACTACCATGAATCCATTAAAAAAAGCTTACTGCCGGGTTTTCCAGAATGTCTTTAAATTCGCCCTTCCACTGCTTCCTTACCGCAATCCGAAGATCATCGGAAGCGTCAAAGGTATTCCGGAAGTTCTGGAAAAAAGAAACTATAACAATGTACTCATCATCACAGATGCAGGGATCCGAAGCCTTGGCCTTACAGAAAGGCTGGAGCAGACACTGAAGCGAAGCTGCATCTCTTACCACATCTACGACAAAACCGTTGCCAATCCAACAACCGTCAATGTGGACGAAGCCCTTCACATGTATCTGGACAATGACTGCCAGGCGATCATCGGCTTCGGCGGAGGTTCCAGTATGGACTGTGCAAAAGCCACAGCAGCCCGCATTGCCAAGCCACACCAGTCTCTTGCTCAGATGAAGGGAATCCTGAAGATCCACAAAAAGCTTCCTCTTCTCATCGCCATCCCCACGACTGCAGGAACAGGAAGTGAAACAACACTTGCTGCTGTCATTACCGATGCAGAAACACGGCACAAATATGCCATCAACGATTTTCCGCTGATCCCACGCTACGCAGTCCTTGACCCGAAAGTGACTTTAAGCCTTCCGCCGTTTATCACAGCTACCACCGGCATGGATGCCCTGACTCACGCGGTGGAAGCCTACATTGGAAATTCCACTACACCTGGCACAAGAAAAAATGCCCTGGATGCTGTCAGACTGATCTTTGAAAATCTGGATACCGCCTACACAGACGGCAATAATATTGAAGCAAGACGAAATATGCTCCGCGCCTCCTATTTCGCAGGCTGTGCCTTCACCAAATCCTACGTTGGATATGTCCACGCAATTGCACATTCCCTCGGCGGAAAATATAATGTTCCACATGGGCTTGCCAATGCAGTGATCCTTCCTATGGTACTGGAAACATACGGAGATTCCATCACTCACAAACTCCGCAACCTTGCCGTAACTGCCGGTCTCTGCGATAAACATGAGGACGATAAAACTGCTGCCCGGATGTTTATTGATGCAATAAAAGATATGAAAAAACGCTTTAGCATCGGAGACTATATTCCGGAAATCCAGGAAACAGACATCCCGGAGCTTGCCCATTACGCAGATAAAGAAGCCAATCCTCTGTACCCGGTTCCTGTACTGATGGATGCCGGCGAACTTGAAACACTGTATTACAGACTGATGCCTCCGGCAGGCAATTGCTAAAACAGCCATTGGCATAGAAAGATTTTTTCGATATTTCGAATACAGTTTTTTCAGAAAGGACTACAATTCCATGGAAAAAGAACAGATCAACCAGCTTTTAGATAAACAGCGCCAGTACTTCTACTCCGGCGCAACTCTTGACCTTGATTTTCGCATCAGCGCCCTGAAACGTCTCCGCGCTTCCATCCGGAAACACGAAGATCAGATCCACGCCGCGCTGAAAAAGGATCTTGGAAAAAGTAATTTCGAAAGCTATATGTGTGAGACCGGACTGGTGCTCTCCGAGATCACACATATGCTGAAAAATATCCGCTCCTACGCAAAAGAACAGACCGTTCCAACTCCACTGGCACAGTTCCATTCCCACAGTTTCCGCAAACCATCCCCCTACGGTGTGGTTCTCATTATGAGTCCGTGGAACTATCCGTTTCTTCTCACCATAGAACCACTGGTAGACGCCATTGCAGCCGGAAACACAGTCATCCTGAAACCAAGTGCCTACTCACCGGCAACAAGTGAAGTGATCCGTCTTCTCATCCATGAATGTTTCGATGAAAAATACGTTGCAACTGTCACAGGCGGACGTGCGGAAAACACACATCTTCTCAGTCTGCACTTTGATTACATCTTCTTCACGGGAAGCCAGTCTGTGGGAAAAGAGGTCATGAGAAAGGCTTCCGAACACCTCACACCAGTCACTCTGGAGCTGGGTGGAAAAAGCCCCTGCATCGTGGACAAAACAGCCAATCTCCGCCTTGCGGCAAAACGTATCGTATTCGGCAAGTTCCTGAACTGTGGCCAGACCTGCGTGGCTCCGGACTACATCTACTGTGATCCGGAGATCAAAGAAGCCCTGGTCGCAGAGCTTCGCAGACAGATCACACGCCAGTATGGAAAAGAAGCACTGAAGAACCGGAATTATGGAAAGATCATCAACGAAAAGCATTTCGACCGTATCAACAGTCTGATCGATCCTTCCAAAACTGTCTGCGGCGGTGGTTCCAACCGTGAAACACTTCAGATCGAGCCGACGGTTCTTGATAACGTAACCTTCGAAGATCCGGTCATGCAGCAGGAAATCTTCGGTCCGGTACTTCCGGTCCTCACCTATGACTCTCTCGGAGGTGCCGTAACAAAGATCAATTCCATGGCACATCCGCTGGCTCTTTATATCTTCACCGAAGATGAAAAAAATGCCCGGGAAGTTACTTCCCGATGTGGTTTCGGCGGTGGCTGTATCAACGATGTCCTCATACATCTGGCAACCAGCAATATGGGCTTCGGCGGCTTTGGTGAAAGCGGCATGGGATCCTATCATGGCATCGACGGCTTCCGGACATTCTCTCATTATAAGAGTATTGTAGATAAAAAGACCTGGATCGATCTTCCTATGCGGTATCAGAAATATCGGAAGATTTATGAGAAAATGGTACGGTTGTTTATGCGTTAGATATAAAGGGAGGGCGCTACCTGATGCATCGCCCTCCTGTTACTTTAGATTTTCTTATTATTTTTCCCAGATGATCTTTACCGGCATGATCCCGGTCAGTTCTTTGCTTTTTTCATCCGGCTGGCTGCAGCCTGCATAAATTTCAAATTTCTTTCCTTCTTCCATCCGTTTTCCTGTTTCATCTACTACGGTGAATGCTTTTTCCCATATTGGGATTTCTATTTTTCGGCATTCTCCCGCCTTCAGGAATATCCGATGAAAACCGGCCAGCATCGGATTTGGAATGGCATTTTTGCTGTCGATATTTTTTACATAGATCTGAACAACATCCTCTGTATCATATGCGCCGTTATTCTGCACTTCTACCTCCACGTTTATCTTCTGTCCACATGTTTTGACCTCTGCTTTATCTACTGCCACCTTACTGTACGTCAGACCATATCCAAAAGGAAACTGTGCTTTTCGTTCCATATAGCGATATGTTCTGCCTTTCATGGAATAATCGGTAAAATCCGGAAGTTCTTCCAGGCTTTCATAAAATGTCACCGGAAGTTTTCCTGATGGCGAGATTTCTCCAAACAATACCCTTGCCGCTGCCTTCCCGCCCTGGCATCCAGGGTACCACAGCATCATGACTGCATCAAATTTCTCTGCCGCATATTTCAGATTAAGGTCACTTCCTGCCAGCAGACAGAATACTACCGGTTTTCCGGTATCTGCGATCGCTTCCATCAGTTCTCGCTGTACTCCGGGAAGTTCAATATCTTCTTTATCTCCCGATACATAGCTGTTTCCGGTGTCTCCCTCTTCCCCTTCCAGTGTCTCATCCAGTCCCATACATAAGATCACCACATCGCTGTTTTCCGCAACCACCTTCGCTTCCGCAATACGATCTCTGGTAAACGCAAGGTGCTCCGTCCGGTCTCGGAACAGATCACAGCCTCTGGAAGTAAGGATCCTTACATCGTCTCCCACATAATCCTGGATGCCTTCCTGTATGGTAACATACCTGGAAGCTGTCCCATGATAATTGCCGATCAGCGCCTGTCTGCTGTCCGCATTTGGTCCGATGATCCCTATTGTTTTCAGTTTTTCTTTATCAAGCGGAAGAATCCCGTTATTTTTCAGCAGAACAAAGCTTTTTTCCGCTGCTTTCTCCGCTGCATCCAGATGCCTGGGAGATTCTACCTCCAGATAGGAGATATTGTCATATTCGCTTCCATCAAACAACCCCAGCAGATACCTTGTGGTAAAAAGCCGCACTGCTGCCCGGGTTATGGTTTCTTCTGTGACAAGCCCCTTTTCGTATGCCTTCATAATGTGAAGATAGGTATTTCCACAATTCAGATCACAGCCATTATTAATCGCCAGAGCTGCAGATTCAACGGCTGTATCCGTTACCATATGGTGTTCGTGAAAATCACGGATCGCCCAGCAGTCTGATACAAAATGCCCCTGAAATTTCCATTCGCCTCTGAGTTTTTTCTGTAATGTGGGACTTCCGCAGCAGGGTTCCCCGTTTGTCCGGTTATAAGCTCCCATAACCGCTTCTACTTTGGCTTCTTTTACCAGACCTTCGAATGCCGGCAGATACGTTTCTTCCATATCTTTTGCGGATGCTTCCGCATCAAATTCATGACGGAGTGCCTCCGGCCCGGAATGTACTGCAAAATGTTTGGCACAGGCTGCTGCCTTCATTGTATCCCCATTTCCCTGAAGTGCTTTTACAAAGGAAACTCCCAGTTCTTTTGTAAGATACGGATCTTCCCCATAAGTTTCATGGCCTCTACCCCATCGTGGATCACGGAAAATATTGACATTAGGAGACCAGAACGTCAATCCCTTATAAATATCTCTGTCACCGTTTACGGAATATGCATTATACTTTGCTCTGCCCTCTATTGCCACGATACCGGCCATCTCTGCCACGCTTTTCCGGTCAAAAGCTGCCGCCATTCCGATCGCCTGTGGAAAAACCGTTGCCTGCCCTGCTCTGGCAACACCGTGAAGTCCCTCATTCCACCAGTTATACGCCGGAATTCCCAATCTTTTTATTGCAGGTGCATCGTACCTTAACTGACTGGCCTTTTCCTCCAGAGTCATCCTGGCAACCAGCGCTTCTGCTTTCTTCTTTGCTTCTTCCCGATTCATCCCCAATTTCCTCCTCACCTTTTTTTATATCATCTATCATTTGGTCTCTGACTGTCAAGTAGATATTTCCTGCAATTTTTCCGGCCTCTGTTCAGAGCAGAAAAAAATCTGCTTTACCCTTTCTTTGGGATAAAGCAGATTTTTATTACACTTTGTGATCTGTGTTCCAATTTCAGCCGGGAACTTATCTGATCGCATCCTTCATCTCTTTCACATAAGCCTTCACCTTCGGCACGCAGTCTTTGCCGTAGGCACCACAGAGCTTCACGATCGCAGATCCTACAATGGCACCGTCTGACTGATCTGCCATTTTTTTTGCCTGCTCCGGTGTGGAGATTCCGAATCCTACTGCACATGGAATGTCTTTCTGAGCTTTTACTAATTTCACCATAGCTCCGATATCTGTGGTAATGCTGGTACGCATTCCTGTTACACCAAGGGAAGATACGCAGTAAACAAAGCCTTCCGCCTCTTTTGCGATCATGGCGATCCGCTCATGGGAGGTCGGTGCGATCAGGGAGATCAGGTCAAGGCCGTACTGTTTGCACACAACATCAAACTCTTCTTTTTCCTCAAACGGAACATCCGGAAGAATCAGTCCATCCATTCCAACTTCCGCTGCTTTCTTGATAAAACGCTCTGTTCCGTAAGAAAATACTACGTTTGCATAGGTCATGAATACCTTTGGGATTTTTGTATTTTTACGGATTTTTTCTACCATTGAAAAAACTTTATCTGTAGTCACGCCGCCTGCAAATGCCCGGACATTGGCTTCCTGGATCACAGGTCCCTCTGCGGTAGGATCTGAGAACGGGATCCCAAGCTCGATCAGATCTGCTCCTGCTTCTTCCATTGCATAAACCAGCTGCTCTGTTACCTCCAGAGACGGATCTCCGCAGGTCAAAAAAGGAATAAATGCTTTTCCGTTTGCAAATGCCTCTGTAATTCTCTTATTCATGAATATCCTCCCCTCTGTAGCGGGCGATTGCCGCACAGTCCTTATCTCCACGTCCTGAAATGGTAACTACCATGATCTTGTCCTTTCCAAGTGTCGGTGCGATCTTTTTCGCATAGGCCACTGCGTGGGCACTTTCGATCGCAGGAATGATTCCTTCTGTTCTGGAAAGATATTCAAAAGCCTCTACTGCTTCGTCATCTGTAACAGGAACGTACTCTGCTCTTCCGATATCATAAAGGTGTGCATGCTCCGGACCTACACCCGGGTAATCAAGACCTGCGGAGATGGAGTATACCGGTGCGATCTGTCCGTATTCATCCTGGCAGAAGTAAGATTTCATACCATGGAAGATTCCGAGACGACCAGTTGCGATGGTTGCCGCAGTCTCCGCAGTATTCACGCCACGTCCTGCTGCCTCACAGCCGATGAGACGAACGTCTTTGTCCTCAATGAAATTGTAGAAAGTTCCGATAGCATTGGAGCCGCCGCCCACACAGGCCAGGACAACATCCGGAAGTCTGCCCTCTTTTTCCAGCATCTGCTCTTTGATCTCCTTGGAGATCACGGCCTGGAAATCACGTACGATGGTCGGGAACGGGTGCGGGCCCATAACAGATCCCAGTACATAATGGGTATCTGCAATACGGTTTGTCCACTCACGCATGGTCTCGGAAACGGCATCCTTTAAGGTTGCGGTTCCGCTTGTGACTGCATGGACTTTTGCTCCGAGAAGACGCATTTTGTAAACATTCAGTGCCTGACGTTCCGTGTCTTCTTTTCCCATGAATACCTCACATTCCATTCCCATCAGTGCTGCTGCGGTTGCAGTTGCAACACCGTGCTGGCCGGCTCCTGTCTCTGCGATGACACGGGTCTTGCCCATTTTTTTTGCCAGGAGCACCTGACCAAGTACGTTGTTGATCTTGTGGGCTCCTGTGTGGTTTAAGTCTTCTCTTTTCAGATAGATCTTGGCTCCGCCAAGGTCCTCGGTCATATGTGCCGCATAGTAAAGACGGGATGGTCTTCCTGCGTATTCATTGAGAAGCTCTGTGAGCTCACGGTTGAATTCCGGATCGTTTTTGTAATGGTTGTATGCTTCCTCAAGCTCCAGAACGGCGTTCATCAGTGTTTCCGGGATGTACTGTCCGCCATGGATGCCGAATCTTCCTTTTGACATGTTATATTTCCTCCTTTATGTTCCTTACTGCGTATACTGCTTCTAATATTTTATCCGGGTCTTTGTGACCGTCGGTTTCTACACTGCTGCTTAAATCTACTGCCCAGGGGTGAAGCAGATGTATGGCCGATTCCAGATTTTCACAGCCCAGACCTCCTGCCAGAAACCAGGGACGTTTGATCGCCGGTACCAGACTCCAGTCGAAAGTTTCTCCTGTTCCTCCTGCGCCCTGATCCAGCAGAATATAGTCTGCTTCCGAACGGATCGCTTTCTTTATATCTGCTTCTGTTTTTATGGAAAAAGCCTTTATCAGAAGCTGGTCTGTCATGGTCTTAAGCTGTCTGATATAATTCTCGTCCTCCTGGCCGTGAAGCTGTGCCAGTGCGATGGTTCCCTCGTTTAAAAGCTGTGCGGGAAGCTCCACCGGTGCATTGACGAATACGCCTACCGGCAAAATGCTATCATCCAGTTCTTCCCGGAGAGCCTTCAATTGCTCCACGGTGACGTTTCTTCTGCTTTTTGGGAATTCTACAATGAATCCTGCAAAGTCCGGTTTAGCCTGGTTCACTGCCTGGATATCTTCCGGGCGGGTCAGGCCGCAGATCTTGATCCTGGTTCTGCTCCCATGTTTCAACGGTTGTTCTCTCATATTCAGCCAATCCTGCCCTTTCTGTCTGCCCCTGCCCCTTCCTGTTTCGTTACTATTTGCTGCTGGTCAGCTCTGTTACTTATTTGCTCTATTCTTTCGTTTGGCCTTTATACAAGCGCTCCACCATTCAGATTTTCCAATGCAGCTTTCTTATCCGGGCTTCGCATCAGGGTCTCACCGATCAGGACTGCACCTACCCGGTTTCTTTCCAGGATAGCGATATCACCTGCGTTTTTGATTCCGCTCTCAGACACAAATACCACATTGTCCGGTGCCAGGTTTCGAAGACGGATGCTGTTATTCATATCAACCTTAAAGGTTTTCAGGTCACGGTTATTTACACCGACGATCTTTGCACCTGTCTTTAATGCTCTTGCCACTTCATTCTCGTCATGAGCTTCCACCAATGCATCCATTCCCAGAGTTTCTGCAAGCTCTCGGTATTCCAGGAGTTCCTGGTCATTTAAGATAGCACAGATCAGAAGTACAGCCGATGCGCCGAATGCTTTTGCCTGATAGATCATGTACTTATCCACAGTGAAGTCCTTCCGAAGGACCGGAATATCCACTGTTTCTGTGATCTCACGGAGATAAGTGTCACTTCCCATGAAATAAAATGGCTCTGTGAGGCAGGAGATCGCAGATGCACCTGCTGCTTCGTATTCTTTCGCAATTTCCAGATACGGAAATTCCGGTGCAATCAGCCCCTTGGAGGGGGAAGCTTTTTTTACTTCACAGATGTAGGACATGCCCGGCTTTTTCAACGCTTCCAGAAAGGACGGCTGCTGTGGTGCTTTTTCAGCCAGAGCTTTCAGCTGATCCAGGGGAAACTGAAGTTTTTCCTTCCGGATACGTTCTCTTGTTTTTTCTGCGATTTCTTCCAGAATGTTTTTTTCACTCATTCTTTGTTTGTCTCCTTGATATTTCAACACTCATTCGGCAATTTCAAAAAGCCTGACAGATTAATGTTTCCGTTCATATCTCTTCTGATAGGGATTGCCGATTTCTCTCCTGCCGCTATTATTTTCAAATCTCGTTACTTAATTTGATGAATTCCTCAAGCTTGGCTGCAGCAGCACCACTGTCGATCAGGTTTTCAGCCATCTTCACGCCATCTTCTATAGTCTTCGCCTTTCCTGCGATATAAAGTGCTGCACCTGCGTTCATGCAGACCGCCTGACGCTTCGGGCCTTTTTCGGTTCCGTTTACAATGGCTTTTGTGATCTCTGCGTTCTCTGCCGGTGTGCCGCCTGCCAGATCTTCTTTGCTGCAGCGTGTATAGCCGAACTGCTCCGGTGTGATCTCATAGGACTGGAACCATCCGTCCTTGATCTCGCACACAGAAGTCGGTGCGCTCATGGAGATCTCATCCAGCTTATCCTGTCCAAAAACTACCATTCCACGGTTCACGCCAAGCTTCATCATAACCTGTGTCAGCGGCTCTACCAGAGACTGGTCAAAGACTCCCATCAGCTCCATGTTTGCGCCTGCCGGGTTGCTTAATGGTCCGAGGATATTAAATACCGTGCGGATTCCCAGCTCTTTACGGATCGGTGCCACATATTTCATGGCAATATGATAATTCTGGGCGAACAGGAAACAGATGTTGATCTTTTTCAGGATCTCTGCACTTTTTTCCGGCGGGATGGTGATCTTTACGCCAAGTGCTTCCAGAACATCTGCTGCACCGCTCTTGGAAGATGCTGCACGGTTTCCGTGTTTTGCTACCGGAACGCCACCTGCTGCGATCACAAGAGAAGATGTCGTGGAAATGTTAAAGGAGTTTGCTCCGTCACCACCGGTTCCTACGATCTCCAGAACATTCATATCGTGGAGAAGCTTGATGCAGTGTGCACGCATTCCGGCTGCTGATGCAGTGATCTCATCAATAGTCTCTCCTTTCAGGGAAAGTGCAGTAAGGTAGGATGCCATCTGTACCGGTGTTGCCGCTCCGTCCATGATCTCATTCATTACAGCTTCTGCTTCGTCATATGTAAGATCTTCTTTTTTTGAAAGCTTGATGATTGCTTCTTTGATCATTGTTGTTTCCTCCTGTTCTGTAACGATTCTATCTTTTATGGATTGCTGTTCTCTGTCTTATCTGTCTCTGACAACCTTCATAAAGTTCTCGATCATTGTTTTTCCATCCGGTGTCATAACAGATTCCGGATGGAACTGTAATCCGAATATCGGATATTCTTTATGCTCCAGTGCCATCACCTCTCCGTCCTCAGACTCAGCGGTAACAACCAGTTCCTCCGGTAAGGTATCCCGGATAGCTGCCAGTGAGTGATATCTGGCTGCCGGGAAAGTTTCCGGAAGTCCTTCAAACATCCGGCTCTTTCCAACTTTATGTATCTCTTTCTGCTTTCCGTGCATCAGCTCTTTTGCGTAGGATACTGTCCCTCCGAAGGCTTCACAGATGGACTGATGTCCAAGGCAGATACCCAGGATCGGCAGCTTGTCTTTGAAATATTTTATGGATTCAATACAGATTCCCGCATCCTCCGGTTTTCCCGGACCAGGGGAAAGGATCAATGCCTCCGGCTTCATGGCCTCCAGCTCTTTGATGGTCACTTCATCATTTCTTATCACCTTGATATCCGGCTCCACAGAACCGATCAGCTGGTAAACATTGTAGGAAAAGCTATCATAATTATCGATCAGTACTATCATTCCAGTCCCTCCTGTGCAGTTTCGATTGCCTGTACAACGGCTCTTGCCTTGTTGCAGCACTCCTGAAATTCACTTTCCGGAATACTGTCTGCTACGATCCCTGCTCCTGACCGGATACAGATCTCACCGTTTTTCTTATAAACCAGGCGAATGGCAATACAGGTATCCAGGTTTCCGGCAAAATCCAGATATCCGATAGCACCGCCGTAAATGCCTCGCTTGCTCTGTTCCAGTTCCTGGATGATCTGGCAGGCACGGAATTTCGGTGCTCCGGAAAGTGTTCCTGCCGGAAGGATGGCATCCACTGCATCCACCGCATCCCTGTCATCCCGGATCTGGCCGGTAACTGTGGAACCAATATGCATCACATGAGAAAAACGCTCGATGCACATATATTTTTCTACGTTCACGGTACCGATCTTACTGATCTTTCCGATATCATTTCGCCCAAGATCCACCAGCATGTTATGCTCGGCACGTTCCTTCTCATCAGCCAGGAGTCCTTTTTCCAGCGCCAGGTCTTCTCCTTTTGTCTTGCCTCTTGGTCTTGTTCCTGCAAGCGGGAAGGTACTTAATTCTGTTCCTGCAAGCCTGGCAAGTGTTTCCGGGGAGACTCCTGCAATCTCAATATCATCACTGGAAAAATAAAACATATACGGCGAAGGATTGGTAGCCCTGAGAACACGGTATGTATCAAACAGACTTCCCTCTGCTTTCGCTCGCATCGGATTGGAGAGCACCACCTGGAAAATATCTCCTTCGTGTATGTAATGCTTCGCTTTCTCAACCATCTCACAGTATTTTGCTTTCGGGAACTGCGGCTCAATGGAAGATTTCAGTTTCAAAGACGGAAATTCCTTCTGTTTTCCGTTTCGGATCAGATCTGCCATCTCTTTTAATTTTGCTTCCGCCTTCTGATAGGAATTTTCCGGATCATCCGTCATCACACCGGTGATCAGAAGCACCTTCTGTCTGTAATGGTCAAAGGCGATCACCTGGTCAAAAAGCATCAGATCCATGTCCCGGAAATCCTGTACTGTCTCGTCGGTAAGCTTCAGCTTCGGCTCGCTGTACTTAATATAATCGTAGGAAAAATATCCTACCAGACCTCCGGTAAAGGTCGGCATATTTTCCAGCACCGGGCTTTTGTATTCTTTCAGGATCTCCCGAATAGCATCTCCCGGATGCTTCACCTGCTGTACGGTTTTTTCTTCAGTTCCGTCCTCATGGATTCTGCGGATCTGAAGCTTTCCGTCTGTACAGGTGATCTCCATGGATGGCTCATATCCCAGGAAGGAATAGCGTCCCCATACCTCTGTCTGGCTGGCACTTTCCAGAAGATAGCAATGTCTGCTGGCTGTGCGTAAGGTCCTCATGACTTCTACGGGTGTATAGCGGTCGGAATACAGCTCTCTGCATACAGGGATTCGCCGGTATTCGCCTGACTGTGCGAGTTCTTTGATTTTTTCTAATGTTGGATACATATACAGGCCCTCCTGAGTTTTTCATTCCTTACCGGAGGACGGGACATTCGTGATCTGCATTCGCTGCTTGCTCATGAAATCAAGAAAAGCCCGTCTCCGACAGAATCTGGTTCTGTCAGGGACGAGCTCTAAATTCAAAATCACCCGCGGTGCCACCCTGATTCACGGTCTGACCCGTGCACTTGGCGGAATACCTTCATATTCCCGGCAACTGACGTATGCCCTCACGTCACAGAATACTTGATATCCGAAAATATCTTTCCCTGTGCCCTCTGCGGTCCATTTGATAAACTGCCTCTCGACCCGGCTCTCACCCTCCCGGACTCTCTGTGCGCGCATGAATATCTTTATCTCCGCTTCAACGGTTTAGTGGTTTACTCAATTAAATTTTTTCTATAAAATAGCACAGCTTTTCTGATATGTCAATACAAAAGTTGAAAAAAATATCATTTTGTTCTATAATTGTATAAAAGTAATTGTTATAAATATCACATAAGAAAGGAGTTTCACCAGAAAAACACTATGGCTGAAAGAAATACAAACACCTGGCTGGATACCCCCGATCCACAGGTTTTTATCAAAAATTCCGCAAAATTTAATGATCTGATGATGATGTATCGATGTACGGTCCGTGAGGTACGCACCAAGCTGGAAGTCCTCAACGATGAATTTTCATTGGAATATAAACGTAACCCGATCTCCTTCATCAAAACAAGGATCAAAAAGCCGGAAAGTATTTACAAAAAACTCAAAAAGCTCGGCTATGAGTTTACTGCGGAGAATATTCAGAATCAGCTGAATGACGTGGCAGGCATCCGTGTTGTCTGTGCCTTTATCGATGATATCTACACCATTGCAGACCTGATCACCAGGCAGGATGACATTACCGTCATCCAGGTAAAAGACTATATCAAAAATCCAAAGCCAAACGGCTACCGCAGTTATCACATGATCGTGGAAATCCCCGTATTCTTCTCCAAGGGAAAAACTCCCATGCGTGCAGAGATCCAGATCCGTACCAACGGTATGGATTTCTGGGCAACTCTGGAGCATCAGCTGCGTTACAAGCAGAATATCGAAGAAATGGACGGTTATGAGGATGTCAGCAATGAACTGCTGAACTGCGCCCGCACTGTGATCGATATGGATAACGAAATGCAGCGGATCAAAAACAAGATCGGACAATTCCATGATATTTAAAAAAACAGGTGAGGCTGTTACAGCCTCACCTGTTCTTTCTCACTGTTTTTCACCCGGAACGCCCGTGGTGTCATGTGATAATGTTCCTTGAATACCCGATGAAAATAACTGTTATTTTCATAGCCTACAGCCGCAATGATGTCACTGACAGGCAGATCTGTTTCACACATCAGCTCTACAGCCTTGTTCAGACGTTTTCTCTGAAGAAGTTCCTTGAAATTAAACCCTGTGCTTTTCTTGATCATCTTACTGAGGACATGCATGGGAAGATGCAGACGACCACAAAGCTCCGTCAGCGTAGCAGTCCGGTATTTCTGTTCAATATAATCCAGTGTTGTCATAGAGATCATATTTTCGTACTGATTGGGCAGACGCATCTCCACATACTGCACCGATTCTATCAGATACATGAATATCAGGCCCATTGTGGTCTGATTGATCCGCTCTCTGTTCTCCTCACCGTTTACAAGAGAATAGATGATATTTTCCAGAAGATTCTGGATCTGCAGCACTTCCGCAACCTTAAAATGAAGATATTCCCCACGCTCTTCATCCTGTCGCAGGACATTCACCAGAAAATCTGCCAGCATATTGTCATTGCCCGCCATGGAATAGGCCACATCAAAAAACTCCGGCAGCACCATAAAATTGATCGCAATATCATTCTGCCCCGCTTTCAGAATCTCATGCTTCGTAAACTGATTGAGAAAAAGCAGCTCGCCTTTGTTAACTATGACTTTTTTTCCGTCAATGATATTAGTCAGAGATCCCTCACACACATACAGCACTTCCACAAAATTATGCCTGTGAGCCGGAAAATACACAAAACGGGTGTGTGTACGCACAGCGATCAGCCTGCCTTCTTTCAGCATTTTACGGCTGTCCACAGTAAAGTCCCGACCGGATGTGTAGAGATCTCTATCCACCTCTGCTTCTCCATCCAGGATTTTTCTCTCTTCCTCTGTGATCTTTCTCAGCTGATCCAGTAATGCCTGCTGCATGTGTTTTGCTCCTTCATCTGTTCATGGTTTTCTATTCTGCTGTCCTCATTTTAACACCGCAGCCATAAGAGTACAACCAGAATCAAAAGACTGAAATTTTTTCGGAAACCTTCTATACACCAAATTCAAATATACGAAACAAGGCGGAGTCCGAAGACTCCGCCTTGTCCCAAAAGGATTTATCATATGATTATACAGTCAATCTGAGGATTGATTAGTACAGCTTAGCCATCTCCTCGATGTTGCTTGTATCGAATTTCAGAGGTGCACCAAGAACAACCTCTGTACCGCCGTCATCTGCCTCTGTTACTGTGTAGTCACCAAGGTCACCAGCTGTGAATTTGTCATCTTTAGCACCTGTGATGTCTTCGTTGATCAGAGCGATTGTTGTGTAAGCACTGAGTTTTCCAAGGCCCTGCATATCCCACAGATAGAAGTATGGGCAGGAATGAGAATCATCATCACCTGTGTACTCCTGCATCTCGGATGGAAGTCCAAGACCTGTCAGCTTACAGGAAGATCCGTTATCCTGAAGATATTTAGCAGCTGCTGCGATACCAACTGTTGTAGGTGCGCAGATAACCTTCAGATCCTTGTAGTTCTGAAGAAGAGCTGCTGTCTGGTCTGTGGATTTCTGCGGCTCATCATCACCGTATACAACGTCTACAAGCTCAAGCTTGCTGTATTTGTCATCGCCTTCCATGATGGTCTTCATCGCGTCGATCCATGCGTTCTGGTTAGCGGACTGAGATGTAGCGGAAAGGATAGCGAACTGTCCCTCACCACCGGAAATATCAAGAACTGCATCCATAAGTGCCTGAGCAACTTCTTTTGTACCAGCCTGGTTTACGAAAATCTCACGGCTGTCTTTGTTCGGTGCGGAGTCGAAGGAAGATACCTTGATTCCCTCATCCATAGCTTCCTCAAGCTTAGCCTGAAGAGCGTTAACATCGTTAGCGGAGATACAGATTGCATCGAAGTCCTGAGAAATCAGGTTGTCAAGAACCTTGATCTGCGCATCAGCTGTAGCTGTCTCAGGATAAACGACCTGAACCTCGCCGCCTTCAGCCTCTACTGTCTCCTGGAAAGATTTCGCTGCGATCTCGAAGAATGCATTACCGGCTGCTTTACCAACCAGAGCGATCTTTTTGCCTTTTGCAGAATCGCCAGCTGCTGCTTCTGTCTTAGTATCTTCGGATTTGTCATCTGCTGCAAGAACCGGGCAAACTGTACCAAGAACCATTGCTCCACAAAGGATTGCGCTAATTACCTTTTTTTTCATTGTTGTTCCTCCCTATAAGAATATAATTTTTTTATATGCTACTGCCTCCGCTACACCAATGGAGGCAGCTAACAATCATATGAGTTTCAAAAGTGATATTTAGTTTTTCTTCATTGCGACTGCTTTTTTCACATCGCCGATGATATTCGGAAGAGCTACTGCTGCTACCAGAAGTACACCGATGATGAGAAGGATCACCTGAGCATTTACGTTCTTCTGTCCAAGGCCAACTCGTAAGCATACGATGATGAATGCAGAAATGATACCGCCGGCCAGGTTACCTTTACCACCTGTGGAGGAGATACCTCCGAATACTGCCATTGCAATGGCATCCATCTCAAATCCGTTACCGGTTGTTGTATTTGCACCGTAGGAAGAGGATACCAGGAATACTGCGCAAAGTCCGGACATAAGTCCCATAACTGTGTAGATGATGAAACGGATCTTCTCTACGTGAACACCTGCGTAATAAGCTGCCACACGGTTTGTTCCGATCGCATATGTACGGCGTCCAAATGTACTCTTTCCAAGAAAGATCGCAAAAAGTACACCAAGGATCAGCACCAGGAAAAGAATATATGGAATATTTCCAACCTTTCCACCGATAGCACGGAAGCCATCTGTGTTTGTGATCGCAATACTTCCGCCGGCTCCAAGTGTTACCTCAGCGATACCACGGAAGATGATCTGTGTTGCCAGTGTTACGATCATTGGAGGCAGCTCCTTGAAACGGGTAAGGATAAATCCGTTAACCGCACCACAGAGGGCACCAACAACCAGTGCTGTAAGTACTACTACAATGAACGGAGCGTTTGTGTTGCAGACCATACAGCTTAAGGTAGCGGAGAGACACACGATCGCACCTACGGAAATATCAATCTCGCCTAATACCAGGATGTACGCCATTGGAAACATCATGAATACCTCTGCAAGGTAAACCGGCATCTGACGAAGAACACTCTTCATATTATAAAACTCAGAAAATGATGCGCAGAAAATATTTACCAGGATAAAGAGAATGACCAGGATGCCTTCCCAACTGAATATGATGTGTTTCATCGGATTTTCCGGCACATTGTTAATACTTCTTCCAGATTTTCCAGCCATGATTTACATCTCCCTTCCCTTTAATGCGTTTTTATCTGCGATTCTCTGCAGAACAACGTTGATCACAACTACTACCAGGATGATAACACCCTTGATCATGTTCTGCCACAGTGAACTGATACCTACAAGCGGAAGAGCTTTTGCGATCGTTGCAAGGATAATGGAACCGAGGAATGCACCTACTACGGTTCCACGTCCACCGCTCATGCTTACACCACCGATAACGCAGGCTGCGATAACATCCATCTCACCGCCGTACTGCATATCAGGCATTGCAGAAGCATAAACAGATACCTGAAGTGCTCCGCCAAGACCTGCGAGGAATCCCATGATCACATATACAAGAAGGTTGATATTCTTTGCATTGATACCGGAAACCTGTGCTGCGCTTGCATTACTTCCTACTGCGTAGATCCTTCGTCCTGTTCTTGTCCATTTCATAAAGAAGAAGAATACCACATAGCATACGATGATCACCCAGATAACCTTGTTGATCCCAAGGAAGCTGGTTGTTGCAAAATTCTTAAACTCACCAAGAGCTGCGGCACTTGCCCACTCACCACCGTGGGAAACAAGATAACCCATTGCTCTGTAGATGTACATAAAGCCCATGGTTGCAATGATAGGCGGAACGTTTGCTCTTGAGATCACAAGACCTACAACCAGTCCGCAGGCAATACCGATCGCCATTGCAATGATGAAAGCAAGTAATGTACTTGTGATATGTCCGTATTTCAGGAGCATACCGATGGACATACCGGAAAGTGCCAGAGTTGACATGATGGAAATATCGATTCCGCCTACCAGCATGACACACAGCATACCAAGTGACATTACCATTGTTACTGCATTATTTTTCAGCATCTCCATGAGTGACTTCGGCGTAAGGAATGACGGGCTGATCACTGTGACAACGGCAAACAGCACGACCACGATAATTGCCAGCAGAGCCTCTCGGGAGCCTGTAATCTTCTTGATAACAGATTTCTTTTCCATTATTTAGTCCCCTTTCCAGTGCTCTTTTCCATGGACAGCTCAAGGATTCCTTCCTGTGTTGCCTCTCCCCTGTTCAGTTCACCTGTCTTACGGCCGTTGCACATAACGATGATACGGTCAGACATTCCAAGGATCTCAGGCATCTCGGAAGAGATCAGGATGATGGCATAGCCCTTCTTCGCAAGATCTCCCATGATTGCATAGATCTCGGCTTTTGCACCAACATCGACACCCTTTGTCGGCTCATCCATGATAACGACCTTCATTTCCTGAGCAAGTGCCTTGGCAACAACAACCTTCTGCTGGTTACCACCGGACAGTGAGCTTGCAGGCTGGAAAATATCAACAGCCTTGGTATCTACTTCTTCAAGAAGCTTCTTGGAAAGCTCTCTTTCTGCTTTCTCGTCATTGAATCCGGATTTTGCATATTTGCTGATGATCGGAAGGGTTACGTTTCTTCCAAGGCCCCAGCTCATGACAAGGCCCTGCTTCTGTCTGTCCTCAGGAAGAAGGATGATACCTTTTTCCATTGCTTCGGAAGGAGTCTTGATATAAACCTCTTTTCCCTCAAGGAAAACCTTTCCTTCGTCCGGATGGGTGATTCCGCTGACAGCTTCCATAACCTCTGTACGTCCTGCACCGACCAGACCGGTAAGACCTACGATCTCGCCTGCACGTACATTGAAGGAAACATCCTTGAAAAATCCTGTTCTGGAAAGATGTTCAATACGAAGCATCTCATCTCCCAGCTTAACCTCCGGCTTCGGGAACAGATCATTGATCTCACGTCCAACCATTGCCTTGATCAGATCTGCGTTTGTGATCCCGTTCACATCATAGGTTCCGATATACTGAGAATCACGGAATACGGTAACTCTGGAAGCCAGACGGTACATATCCTCGAAACGGTGGGAAATAAAGATAATGGAAACGCCATTCTCTTTCAGCTTATCAACCAGTGTGTAAAGCTTCTCCGACTCGTTTCTGGTAAGTGCTGCTGTCGGCTCATCCAGAATGATGATCTTCGCATTTGTGGAAAGTGCCTTGGCGATCTCGACCATCTGCTGCTGTGCAACAGAAAGTGTACCCATCTCTGCTGTTGCGTCAAAGTCTGCATCCAGCTCCTTCAGGTACTTGTTTGCCTCCTGATTCATCTCTTTCCACTGGATCATATGATGTTTAATGATCTCATGACCCATAAAAATATTTTCGGCTACTGTAAGATGCGGATATGATGTAGGGTGCTGATATACGGCAGCGATACCTGCCTCCTGGGCATCCTTCGGACCTTTGAAGTCAACCTTCTGTCCGTTTAAGAACATCTCACCCTCTTCTGCCTTATGTACTCCGGTAATAACCTTGATAAACGTAGATTTACCAGCACCATTCTCACCCATCAGCGCATGAACTTCGCCAGGTTTGAGCTGGAACTGTACATTATTCAGAGCTTTGACACCGGGGAATATCTTCGTAATACCTTTTAATTCAAGAACATATTCTGACACGGCTCTTTCTCCTCCCTTTCCTTTAATCTGATTATATTCTATCATCCGGCCCACAGATTGATAATGGGAATATTTTTGGATAAGGGTAAAATATTCTTCTTTTCCCTGTAAAATATTACTCATAAACCATTGTCCCATTCTCGTATTTCTATATACTTTATGCTATAATGATAACGCTGACGTTACAGTTTTCTGGGAATATAAACAGAGCTGTAAACGTCCGATTTACGAAGCTATAAAGCTATGCTCGATTGGAGAATTGTATATGAAATTACTGATCGTCGATGACGAAGAACTTACGCGTACCGGACTGATCTCATCTATCGACTGGGATTCTCTGGGAATCACCGAGATCCTTCAGGCAGATGATGGTGTGAACGGACTGGAAATGGCCAGACTGTATAAACCTGAGATCATTCTCTGCGATGTACGGATGCCGCGGATGACAGGCATTGCCATGCTGGAGCGTCTGGAGAAATTCCTGCCGGACAGTATCCCTATCTTTATGAGCGGATATTCTGACAAAGAGTATCTGAAAGCTGCCATCAAACTAAAAGCCATCAATTACATCGAAAAGCCTCTGCATCCCGAGGAAGTACAGGCGGCAGTTCTGGAAGCGCAGACTCTTTACAAACAAAAGCTCCGCTCCCATCGTGGCGAAGCGATCCATTCTCAGGAAATCGCTACCCGGCTGGCACAACAGCTGACTCTTCCACCTTCCGATAACAACAAAATTGCAGATCTCTGTCTGGAACTGGGGCAGCCGGAGCTTCTTGAGAACGGCATGAATTTTACCTCTGTGATCGTAAAGCTTAATGAATCTGTGGAGGCTTCCGGTATTTTCCTGGAAGATCTCCAGAACGACATTTCCTGTTTTCTGGAGCATTACCATCTGAAATGTCTTTTTGTGGAAAAAAGAGTTCAGTATCTGGTCCACCATATATATGGAAGGAATGCCCTTTCCCCGACTACCCTTTCCGCAGTGGGAAGCTATATTTCCAGACAATATGACACCTGCGGAAAGCATCTGATCGCTGCCGGAAATACCGTAACGGATATTTTCAGGGTTTATCAGTCCTACGCTTCTGCCGTGATCCTTCTGCAGAACTGTTTTTTCTTTCCGGAAAAAACATTTCTGACGGAAAATTCCATCCGCCTGCTTTCACCGAAGGGACCGGTTCCGGATTCCCTGCATTCACCGGAAAATACTTTTTCCAAATATCTCCTGGCCGGAGAAGAAGAACCCTGTTTTCAGTTTCTTGATGAGCTTTTCCGGTATTATAGCTGCAATCACACATTTATGCCTAACCAGATCCGTGATCTTTATTACCAGCTATTTAATACACTTTCGGCTTCCCGTAAAAAAAATCAGCTGGAAACCGAACTTCATGAAAAGCAGGATCTGATCGTAGATACGTTAAACAACGCCTTCACCTACGAAGAGCTTCACAAAGCTCTGAAAGAAAAAACCGCCCAGTATTTTGAAGATGCGAAAAATTCCCAGCCGGAAAATTCCACGATCTTTATGATCAAGGATTATATCAGCCGGAACTATATGAACGATACACTTTCCGTAAAAGATATCAGCGGCCATGTATACCTTTCCGCATCTTATGTATGCACTTTTTTCAAAAGCGAGACCGGACAGACTCTCAATCAATATCTGACAGAATACCGAATGGAAAAGGCCAAGCAGCTGCTTTCCGATCCCAAATACAAGATTTCCGAGATTTCTTCCAAGGTAGGCTATACGGATGGCAATTACTTCGGAAAAAGCTTCAAAAAATACTCCGGCTTTTCCCCGTCTGAATACCGGGAGAAAATGTCATGAGGGCCCTCTGGCGCCGTTTCAAAAACGGCTACCTGAATTTAAACCTGCAGACAAAATTCACCATTGCCCTGATCAGCATTGTGGTAATTCCTGCCTGTCTTACCGCCTTTCTTTTTTATGGACGACTTTATAGCATGGTGGTTTCCAATACCATCCGGCAGGAGCAGGACGCCTCCGCAAAAACTGCACCTCTGATCGAACGGACTATGGATACGATCCTCGCTACTACCCGGAATATTACAGGACAGAATTTTTTTCAGGAACTTTTTTATATGCCGGTCAGCGATTCAGCAGAACAGCTTGCAACATCTAACCATGCCACTGATTTTAAAAATGCCGTTCAGCGTCTGACCACAGATTCCATTGTTACCGATGTACAGATCTATGTGGATTTTCCTGATGATCTGAAGACACTGGATACTTATCCCAACACTAAGAATATCCTTGCTCCCTTAAGTCAGGCGAAAGGTACCTACTGGTACGGTATCTTTCAGGGAAACCGGAACACCCAGGAAATGTTCTGTCCTTCCTTCTATCTTGGTCCCAGGGAAAAAAAGAATTATGGTGATATGGCATATATCTGCCCTTTAAGCCTTTATTATCACTCCACTGCCTATAAGGCTTATCTGGCAGTGTATTATTCCGATGACAAGCTTACTTCCATTCTTTCCGACAATCTATCTCTGGAAGGAAGTGTTTCATATATTGTAAACGAACGTGATGCCATTGTTGCTACCTCAGATCTGTCATTATCCGGAATCTACCAACTGGATTACGACACCATCAAGGCTTCCTTTATGTCTTCCAATAACTTCATTGAGCGGAACATTCTGGACACAAAGGTTTATGCCGGTTTTTACAGCATTTCCAATACGGACTGGTTTATGGTGACGGTCCTTCCTTCCCCGCCGCTGATCCATGCGAGCAACCGACTGATGGTCCAGATCGTACTGATCTATGCAGTTTTTCTGGTTCTGGCTCTGATTTTTGCCAATGTACTGGCTCATTCCATTACCGGAAGACTTTCTTCTGTGATCCGGCAGATGCAGACCGTCCGCCACGGCCCGCCTACTCCTATGGAAAGTCCACAGGCACATGATGAGATCGGTAATCTTATCGATACCTACAACTATATGACTCGAAAAATGGAGGAACTGATGGAGAAGCAGGCTAAGGCTGCAGAAGATCTCCGGATTGCAGAATTCAATTCCCTCCAGGCACAGATCAATCCACATTTTCTTTATAATACCATGGATATGATCAACTGGATGGCACTGCAGGGACAGACCGATGAGATCAGTCACGCAGTGCAAAGTCTTTCCCGTTTTTATAAGCTGACTCTGAGCCGCAAAAAAGGAATCTCTACCATTGCAAGGGAGCTGGAGCATGTAACCATCTACGTGCAGCTTCAGAATATGCGCTACCACGACAGCATTGAACTGATCACGGATATCCCGGATGAGCTTTCAGAATACCAGATCCCGAAGCTGACTCTTCAGCCTGTTGTGGAAAATTCCATTCTTCACGGGATCCTGGAAAAAGAATCAAAATCCGGCACTATTGTTATTACCGGATGGATGGAAAATGAGGATATTGTTCTTCTGATTTCCGATGACGGTGTTGGGATTTCGCCGGAAATCCTGTCAACTATCCTTTCCGGAAAGGGAAAAAGCCAGTCCGGCGGCACAAATATCGCAGTTTATAATACCCACCGGAGACTCCAAATTCTCTATGGAAATAATTACGGACTCACTTATTCCAGCAAGCCTGGAGAGGGGACAGAGGTTGAGATCCGCTTCCCTGCACATCGCGAAAAGTAACTTATGTTCCACAAAAATCTTTATTCAGAAATGAGGTATGACACTATATGAATACACAGCCAGAAGCTCTTTTATATAATTTTAACGACCCAGAACGGCTTCGCCAGATCCGCCGCTATCTGAACCGTCAGAAGGTTAAGACACGGATCGTCACTGCGCCGGAATTTCTTCATCCGCTGGGATATCTTTTTGAGATTCCGGGATTTCATCCCTCATCCCAGTTTAATCTGGGAAGCAATTTCAGTGATGAGATGATCGTGCTGAAGGATTTTTCCAGTGCACAGATGGATGATTTTCTTGCTTTTTTCCGTGAAAACCAGATCCCGCCTGTTGCACTGAAGGCCATGCTCACACCGGTAACTCAGCACTGGTCTTCCATCCAGCTGCACGATGAGCTTTCCAGGGAGCACACACTTATGCATAAAAAATAACTGCAAAACCAAAATCTGCCGAATCTGCCTGCTGCATTTCCGGCAGATCTTTTTTATCTTATTTTTCCCACTGAAAAAGGAGACCGCTCCGCGCAGTCTCCTTTTTTGAATATGTTTTAGGTTGAATACATAAGAAAGAATTTATCTTGTCACGATATCTACCGGTACGTTAAAGATTTTTGCAACCTTCAGGATCGTATCGATGTGTCTTCCTGTAGCAGCTGCCATATGATGTGTCGGGCCAGCCTCGCTCCAGCGGTTAACGAACTCTCTTGCTCCGCATGTGAAGCGTGTTCTCATGTTTGTATCACCGAAGGAAAGGATCGGTCCCTCCTCGTTTACGCCCTCAGCTACAACGAATTTGAAGTTTCCGTCTTTATCCTGAGTGATTGCAAGGTAGGTTACAGGGCCTGTGTATGGATAGAACTGTGTCAGGTATCCGCCGCCTGTTTTGCCGTGGAATACCGGCACGATTTTCATGGTTGGTTTCTTGTCGGAGATGTCAGCGTCACCGCTTCCGGAATGTCCGATGATGCAGATGTCATCGTTGAAATCGATGGAGTACATCTCAGAAAGCTGGCCTGTACCGGAAATTGTCTTTAAGATACTCATTGCCATGGCAACCTTCATGTCACCCTCTACCGCACATGCAGTACCCTGTTTGATCAGCATGGAGAAAGCCGGGATCAGCATACTGTCAAGGACTCCTGCTTTACCCTGTGCAAATCCGTCGTAATGGGAAGCGATCATTCCAAGATGCTCGTCTTTTACCCACTCCTCAAAAGCAACTACATATTTTGCCATATCCCATACTTTCTCAATGGTGCCGCCGCCCTCAATATCGAATGTATCAAGGATATCCTGTGCTTTTGCCCGGATTGCCTCCTCATCTGTAATATCATCAGCGATCGCCCACATCTTCTCCCAGTCGAACTGTTTTGTGTAGAGGAACATTCTGTTATAGAGGTTTGTCTCATCAATATACAGATCCATCATACCCGGATATGGTCTTCCGATCTGCGCAATGTTAGTCTCACGGAATCTTCTTCTTACCTGAGCAGCCTTGCACCAGTCTTCGATCTCAGCCTGAACTGCAGGATCTCCGCCTTCTACAACGCCTGTGATAACCGCATGTCTCTTGCCTGCTCTCTCAAGGTCAGCAACTGCCTCGCCTACAGCACCGCATGCATAGCCTTCACCCAGCCAGGAGGCAATGTCAGTGTGCTCATAATCCAGCGCTTTGATCTTCTGAACGTTTACAAGAACAACCGGAACATCCAGATCACGGATCGCCGGAAGCATGTTGTAGGATGTTGCGTATGTCAGCATCTGAAGAAATACAAGGTCAACATCTGCTGCACGGAACTTATCTCCTGCCACCATTGCCTGCTCTTTTGTTGTCACCATTCCGCCGTCAACGATCTCTACTGTATCCGGGATCGTTTTCTTGAATGCGTCGTACTGTGCCTCAAATTCCGGCACCAGTGACGGAAACTGCGGAAGATATGCGCCTAAAGCAATTGAAAATACACCAACTTTTGCCTTTGTGTTAACTAACATAATAAGACCTCCAATTATTTATGCTTTGTATACTTTAATACCGAAGGACTCATGGATGGTTGTACGAGCCTCCTCGATCGTTTTAAACTCCTCGGCCTTCAGCATCTGTGCTGTGATATTACCGATTGCAGTAGCCTCACCAGGGCCTGCATGGATTTCTTTCTTTGTAGCTTTTGCAGTCAGCTCATTTAAGTATCCTGCATTGGAACCACCGCCTACGATATGGATACGGCTGTAGGTTCTTCCTGTCATCTCCTCGATTTCTTTTGCGATCTTAGCGTAGCAATCTGCAAGGCTTGTATAGATAACGGTTGCAATCTCGCCAAGAGTTTCCGGAACCTGCTGTCCTGTTCTGCGGCAGTAGTCCTGAACCTCTTTTGTCATGTTCTCAGGAGAAAGGAAGCACTCATCGTTTGCGTTTACTCTTGACGGGAAGTCTTTTGCCTCCTCAGCCATCTCGCAGATCTGTGCAAAGCTGTACGCATCATCAAACTCATGACGTACAGACTGGATCATCCAGAGACCCATGATGTTCTTCAGATAACGGAAACGTCCTGCATATCCACCCTCGTTTGTGAAGTTCATCTCACAGCTCTTCTCAGAGCAGTCTGCTTCTTTTCTCTCGATTCCCATCAGAGACCATGTTCCGGAACTGATATAAATGAAATCGTCATCATTTGCAGGCACAGCCAGAACTGCAGACCCTGTATCATGTGTAGCCGGTGCTACAACCTCAAGATCAAAGCCAACTGCTTCCTTCACTGCGTCTGTTAAATGTCCGATGCTTGTGCTAGGCATGATCAGCTTCTGGAATATCTTTCTTGGATATCCCAGCATATCGATCAGCTCATAATCCCAGTCCTTGGTTGTCGGGCATACAAGCTGTCCTGTGGTTGCCTCTGTGTACTCGCAAGTTTTTTCGCCTGTAAGAAGAAAATGGAAGTAGTCCGGTACATGAAGAAGTGTCTCAGCCTGCTCCAGATACTCAGGATGTTTCTTCTTCACTGCCATCAGCTGATATACTGTATTGTAGATTGCTTTCTGGATACCGGTTCTTGCATACAGATCCTTCAGGGAAATTGTCTTATAAACTTCCTCGTCCATTCCCTCTGTACGATGATCACGGTAGCCTACCGTGTTGCCAAGAACCTTGTCATCCTTGTCTAGAAGCACAAAGTCAACACCCCAGGTATCAACACCCATGCTTACCGGGATCTTGCCGATCTCTTTACATTTCTTAAGACCATTTACGATCTCGTTGAAAAGGCGGTCAAACTCCCAGCAGAGCTCTCCATCCTTCTTAACCATGCCGTTCTCAAAACGATAGATTTCTTCCAGGATCATTTTTCCGTTTTCCATATGTCCCAGAATGTGACGTCCACTGGATGCTCCGATATCTACTGCTAAATAATATGTTGCCATTTTTAAATCCTCCTCAATATGTAAGCTTCTGATCACTTTCATATCTGATGTTGTATTTATCATACATCAGGATCCTTCCGGTGATAAGAACCTCTTTTGTCAAAAAAAGTGTCTTTATTTGCCAATAATACAGCGATTATTTATGAACTACTACATTATTTGTTTAAAAAATCCGCTGACTGAATCAGCCAGCGGATCTCTTATTTCATACGTCCGTGAACGCAATCCGCGTTCATTATAACTTCACGATCTTATCAATTATATGATTTGATTAGTCATAAAGGTTAGGAGCGATATTCTCGTCTTCCATATTTGTTGCATCATACCAGTAACCCTCTGTAGGAACATCCTCAAGCTTCTGGCCGTTTGCTGCTGCTGTCAGAGCGTAGATTGCATAGTATCCCATCATAAGAGGAGACTGTGTAACAGCACCAACGAGTGTGCCATCTTTAACAGCTGCTTTGATGATAGAACCAGCATCGAAACCAACACCAACTACATCACCGTTTGCCGGGTCAGAACCAAGAACGTTAAGGTTAGCATTTGCTGCAAGAACACCCTCTGCGGAAACCTGGTTGGAACCGAAGATTGCAATACAGTTCTCCTGGGAAAGGATTGCCTGTGCCTCTGTGGAGCAGAGCTCTACAGTTGTCTGTGCCGGAACAGCTACCTGGATAACAACGTCAGCGTCTTTAGCGTCTGCGTCAGCACCCTCTGCTGCGTTTACATAGAACTCGTTGCCGCTTACTGCAACTGTCTTTCCATCAGCCTGAAGAAGCTCGATCATCTTGTTGATGAATCCTGTACCACGCTGCTGGATATTCTGAGCTGTTGCATCCTGGTTAACCTCACCGATTACAACCTGTCCGTCAGCATCTTTAACAACGTCTTTAATGCTGTTGTACATATTCTCAGCTGCTACTGCACCAGCCTGTGCGTTGTCTGTACAAACCTCGCATACTACAGATCCCTCTGGAGCATCAGCGATACCTGTATCGAATGTTACAACCGGGATTCCTTTTTCTGCACATGTCTTAAGTGCATCTGTAACGGAAGATGTATCACAAGCTGCAAGTCCTAATCCAACAGGATTGGAAGCGATAGCTGTGTTGATCATGTTAACCTGGTCAGCGATATCGGACTCACTGTTCGGTCCCTGTGGTTTATAATCAACGCCCAGCTCCTTAGATGCTTTCTTCATACCTTCCTGAGCTGCATCCCAGTATGTGGACTGGAAAGATTTAACCATCATCGGGAACACATAAGCTTCGTTTGCTTTCAGTCCGTCGAACTGTGCAGTAGGATCCTCAGCTGCTGTGGAATCTGCAGATTTCTCTGTTGCTGCATCTTCTTTCTCCTCAGCTGCAAAAGCTGCAGTTGCACTCATGCTTGTTACCATTGCTGCACAGAGCATTAATGCCATAACCTTTTTTGCTTTCATATAATATTTCCTCCTTAAAATATATTATATAGTTTTTTATGTTCATACGCCGTTGCTACCCCTTGGCGTTTCACATCTTTGATTATCGGGTGCTGTTCACATTTCTCTGTAAACAGCACCCTTACTTATTATACACACTTCTTAATATCAGTGTGCTGCTTTTTTCTCTTTCAGGATATCGATCAGAACGGCTACGATCAGAACGATACCAGTGATGATCTGCTGCCAGTTTGCCTGCAGGCCGATATATGGAAGACCTGTTTTCAGAAGCATGATGACGAAGATACCAACGAATGTACCGATCACGGAACCATATCCACCGGTAGCTGCTACACCACCAACGAATACACCACCGATAGCATCCATCTCAAGTCCGGCACCAGTACCAGGCTGTACAGTAGGTGTTACTGCTGCGTATGCGATTGCTGCAAGACCTGTAAACAGACCGCAGACAACGTATACCATTACGTGATAGAACTTTGTATTGATTCCAGAAAGGGCTGCTGCCTCTTTGTTGGAACCGATTGCAATTGTGTAACGACCGAATTTGGTGTGGTTCAGGATGTACTCCATAAGAAGAACCAGAATGATCATCCACAGGAAACCGAGCGGATAACGTGAAGCACTTCTTCCTGTACCAACGGTTACCTTGAAGATGCTGTGGAACCATCCACCCGGCTGTGTAAGTCCCGGCCAAGGTGTTGCACTGCAAAGAGATCCGGCACCACGGGTAATCATACATGTACAAAGCGTTGCAAGGAATGGCGGCAGGTTCATAACACCAATAAGTACACCGTTTAATGCACCAACTGCGATACCAAGTACGATACAGATGATCATAGCAAGTGCTACCGGGCAGTTGTTGTTTCTGATCAGTGTTCCTGCGATCAGTGCGTAAGCTACCATACCAGTTCCGATTGACAGGTCAACACCACCAGTGATAAGCGGGAATGTAACTCCGATCGCCATAAGAAGATCGTAATATGAGAAATCCAGCATACTCAGGATCGTGGTGTACTGTCTGAATTCTTTACTCAAGCCTGAGAATATTGCACACAGGACAATGATAACGAGCAAAACAATAAATCTCTGATCACTTAAAATACTTTTTTTCTTCTTAGTCATGACTTTCCTCCTTAATCGATATTCCGTGTGGCCTTGTCCATGATGTTTTCCTGGGTTGCCTCGGAGATATCAATACATCCGGTAACTTTACCCTCACACATGATGATGATACGGTCACTCATTCGGAGAACTTCCGTCATCTCAGAAGAAATCATGATAATGGATTTTCCTTCTGCTGCCAGTCTGTTCATTAATTTGTAGATTTCGTTCTTAGCACCAACATCGATACCTCTGGTAGGCTCATCGAAAATAAGGATGTCACTGTCTCGTGTCAGCCATTTTGCGATAACTACCTTCTGCTGGTTACCACCGGAAAGGTTAACTACCAGCTGGTCTGTAGTAGGTGTCTTAGTTGCAAGTTCGTTTACATATTTCTCAGCAACTTTTTTCTCTTTTGCTTTGTTGATAAAGATACCATTGGTAAACTCTTCCATTGTTGCCAGTGTTGTATTCTCTGTTACAGATTTCTGTACAACACAGCCGTATCTTCTTCTGTCCTCTGACAGATAACCGATACCACATTTAACAGCATCCTGCGGGCTGTTGATGGTCACCTCATGAAGCTGACCGTCTTTACCCATAATGGAGATCTTACCACTCTGCTTCGGATCTGCTCCGAACAGTGCTCTGGCTGTCTCGGTACGTCCTGCGCCCATCAGTCCTGAGAAACCAAGGATCTCACCTTTCTTCAGTTCAAAGCTTACATCTTGAACCATCTTTCCTGCGTTCAGATGTTCAACCTTAAGAACTACCGGTGCATCTGCCGGAACCGCACTCTCCTGCTTCGGATCCTCATAAATAACACGACCAACCATCATGTTGATGATATCTTCTTTTGTACTGTCTTTTGTGATGAGGGTTCCTACGTAACCACCATCTCGCATGACTGTTACACGGTCTGTGATGGTTTTAATCTCATCCATACGGTGTGAGATATACACGATACCAAGATTTTTCTTACGAAGGTCACGGATGATCTCGAACAGATCCGCGATCTCTTTCTCGGTAAGTGCTGCGGAAGGCTCATCGAAGATGATGACCTCAGCTTTATGAGAGATTGCTTTTGCGATCTCACACATCTGCTGTTTTCCGACTGTCAGGTTTTTCATCTTTTCCTTCGGATTGATCTCAATGTTCAAATCCTGGAAAAGCTTCTTTGAATCCTCGATCATCTTTTTGTCATCAATGCGGAAACCTTTTTTCGGTTCACGTCCGATGAAGATGTTCTGAGCAACGGTAAGATCACCTACCATGTTCAGCTCCTGATGTACGATTACAACGCCGGCATCCTGTGCCTCACGTGTATTGTGGAATTCTGTTTCCTGTCCTTTGTAAACGATGGAACCTGAATCCTTCTGATAAATACCGGTAAGAACCTTCATCAGTGTTGATTTACCGGCACCGTTTTCTCCCATAAGTGCATGTACTTCGCCGCGTTTTACTTCGAAATTAACGTGATCCAGAGCATGAACTCCAGGAAAGGACTTATCAATGTCCTTCATAGTTAAAATAACTTCACCCATTGTCGCATCCTCCCTCTAAGATCAGTTCTTTCTGCGTCTTGCAGAAACGTCGATATAAACTGCAACGATAACGATGATACCTGTGATGATCATCTGCTGTCCTTTACCAAGGCCAAATGCCATGATGCCCTGCTGAAGAAGAGAGATGATAAATACGCCGATTACAGTACCGCCGATGGAAGCAAGTCCACCAACCATGGATGTACCACCCATAACGCAGCCTGCAATAGCCTCATTGTTGTACTGATCGCCATAACCAGGCTGAACAGTTGTGTATGTAGCTACAAAGAAGAGTGCTCCAATACCTACCAGGAATCCGCAGATCACATAAGCAAGCATTTCCCATTTCTTTGTGTTAACACCGGAAAGGCGGACAGCCTCTTTGTTGGAACCAAGGCAGAGGATGTAACGTCCCGGTTTTGTGTTGTAAAGAACGATACCGCAGATAACTGCCATTCCCAGGAAGATAATGATTCCTACAGGGAAGCCGTTTACGGAAACGATATTACGGAACCAGCCGTTTGCATCGCTGGCTGCCGGCCAGCTTACAGACTGTGTTTTTGTGAATACAGAAGCAATACCTTTTGCAATGTTCATGGATGCCATGGAAATAATGAATGGTGGCACTGACATGTAAGAAACCATCCAGCCATTGAAAATACCAAAGCAGAGACCGATCAGAATGCAAAGGATCATGGCAACTGCACAGGGAACCTTGTAAGATGTCATGCAGTAACCGGATACCAGTGCACAGCAGAACATTACAGGTCCGATGGAGAAATCAATTCCTCCTGTAGCGATTACGAATGTAACGCCAAGTGACAAGAAGCCCAGGAAGTACACATAGTTCAAAGTAGACTTGATACTATCAACAGCCGGAAACTTGTTTCCAAGAACTACTTTAAAAACCAGGAACATAAGAATCAGAACACAGACAAGAAGTATTCTGTTCAATCCGAGCTTCTTAACGATTGGATTTTGTTTTAAGTTTTCCAATTTTTACCCTCCTCACGTTTTGCACGTATCTTGTGTTTTCTTGGTTATTATAATACCGTCAAAAATCAATAATTGTAATAGAATATCTTTCAAAAAAAGGTTAAATATTTACTGTATGGTAAATATTTAACCCTTTTCTTTGTGCATTTATGACTATTTACGGTGTAAGATCACCATATGTTTTTAACGTATTAAACGGGAAAAGCAGTTTTTCGATCTCACTGGTATACATATTGTCAGGAGTCACCAGCTGGCACCCGGAATTAATATTCTTCTTATAGTCTTCTCCACGCAGCATCTTAACAGTTTCCCGAACACCCACATACCCCATTTTAAATGCCTTCTGTACAACGATTCCCTGGAAGATTCCGTGTTCCATCAGCTGGACGGCCTCCTGTGAGCTGTCTACTCCCACCACCCTGATCCGATTCTCTGCTTTTGCTGCCTTTACTGCTCTTGCAGCACCTACAGAGGAATATTCATTCATTCCCGCGATCATCTTGAGATCCGGATATTTTTTCATCAGCTCTTTTGTAAGCTCATAGGACTTGTCATACTGAGAATCACAGTATACCACATCTACGATATTATCCTTCAGACTGCCAAGTCCTGTCCGGAAACCTTTTTCTCTTTCAACTGCCGTAGATACACCCTTTACATGTGAAACGATCGCAATCTGATCATCCGTTCCCACAAGATCCTTCGCAAACCTGCCAAGGATCTGTCCCGCTTCCAGATTATCGGTCGCAACGGTAAGATCCTGGACCTCTTCCTGTGTGTAGGAATCAATAAATGCGATATGTATTCCCTGTTCCTTTGCCTTCTTCAAAAGCTGGTCGGATTCAGTGAAGCTGGACGGCGAGATCAGGATCGCGTCCGGTTTTTCTTCTATTGCCCTTTCGATCAGCTTGTTCTGCCCAGCCACATCATTCTCTTCCTCAGGTGCCCATACGCGGATATCTGCATTATATTCCTTTGCAGCCATCTCCGCCCCCTGGATCAGTGATGTCCAGAAATCATTGGTACCGTCCACAACCTTCGGAATATAGATCAGCGATAGTTTTCTCTCTTCTTCTACCTGTTTATAATAGACTATTCCGGCTACAAGCCCCGCCACAAGGCAGATGACCACTCCTAAAGTCAGGAGTTTTCTATGTTTTTTCATATTGATTCCTCCTGTATTCCCGGAATGGTGATCGTGGCAGTGGTTCCGACACCTTTTTCACTTTCATAGGTGATCCCGTAATTTTCTCCATAATAAAGCTTCAGACGTTTCTGTACATTGTAAACACCCACACCATTGGAATGATAATTCACCTTATGCTTATCATAAATATGTGACAATGTTTCCTCATCCATACCTACACCGTTGTCGATCACCTGAAGAACTGCATTTCCGTCCTTCATAAAGCCTTTTACCTGCAAAAGTCCCTTACTCTCTTTATATTTCAGTCCATGATAGATGGCATTTTCAATGATCGGCTGGAGAACCAGCTTGATCAGAGGGATATTTAATATAGAAGGTTCTACATCGATCTCGAATTCCAGCTTGTCCTTGTAACGCATCTTCTGGATCGTAAGATAACCCTTGGCATACTCCACTTCCCTTGCAAGAGGAACCACTTCATCTTCATTACTGATGCTCTGACGAAGAAGACGCGCCAGGGATGCTGTCATCAGAACAACCTCTTCGTACTTTCTGCCCTCTGCCATCCAGATGATCGAATCCAGGGTATTGTAGAGAAAATGAGGATTGATCTGGGACTGAAGGGCCTTAAGCTCACTTTTTCTCTTTGCTTCCTGTTCCTTCACGTTCTGCTCCATAAGATCCTGTATCCTATGTGTCATCACATTGAAAGATTTCGTCAGGCTTCCGATCTCATTCTCAGAATCGATCTCCACATCTGCTCCGTCAAAATGCCCTTCCTGTACTCTGGACATGGAATCTCTGAGACGCTGAAGAGGATATGTAAGACTCTTTGCCAGAAATCTGGAAAAAAGCAGTGCCACGATCATCAGAAGTACGGAAATAAGCACATAAATACTCTGTGCCTGATTGCTTTTGCGCAGAAGCTCGCTGACGCTCATACAGCCCACAACGGTCCATCCGGTTTTATTTGATCTGGAAATGGAATACAGCTTTCCTCTGTTTCCCTTTTCGGTACGCACCGTATCTTCTTTTGATTTCACGATCAGGTCGATGTTCTCAGTCTGCAATTCATTGTAAAGCTGCTGCTGTTGGGGATGGTATACAATATTTCCGCTTTCATCCAGAATGAATGCGTATCCCTTTTTCCCGATCGTATTCTGATCACAAAGTTCACTGATGGCACTGTAATTCAGATCAATAAAAAAGACTCCCTCTTTCTCACCACTGTTGGAAAAATTACGGATTCCCCTGCTTAAAGTGATCACCCACGGACGCTCTCCGCTGATGATGTGCTGTACATGAGAAGATGTAAGAAGCGGGCCTTCCGGCTTCTGTAAAGCTTCCAGATACCACTCCTGGGTGGAAAGCTTCAGATCCGGATTCACAGACTGTTTGCCGTCGTTGATCAGCTTCCGTCCATTACTTCCAATGATCCCAAGATTTCGGATATCACTTCGTCCATCCAGAATAGTCTTGAACTGATTGATCAGACGCTCTCTTGTTCCATTGTCCTCATTTTCGCCAAAAAGATATTGCTGTACATCCTCGTTACTGGAGATCATATAGGCTATATTTTCCATGTAATCAATATAGGAATCAATATTCTGATTCATCTGCTGCACGATATTCTGGGTGTAGACAGCAGAATTTTCAAAAATAGAATTGCGGGTATATCTCATGGAAACACCTGTTATGACCAGCACCGCACTTAAAAGCAGCACCGTCACTACCGCAAAGATCGCACTCTGGATACTCTTAAATTTTCCTATGATCTTTGCCGCAAACCGGATATCTCTCATTTACGTTTCTCCCTTGCATATTCTGTTGGTGTGCAGCCGGTCATTTTTTTGAAGGAGATCCCAAAATAATGGGGATCTGCAAATCCGACTTTCTCGGCAATTTCATAATTCTTCATAGTTGTATTCTCCAGAAGTTCCTTCGCCTTCTCCATACGGGTACGGATCAGAACCTCTGTAAAAGTCTCTCCCGTAAGATCCTTAAAGATCGTACTGAAATAGCTTGTACTGATATTCAGATAGGAACAAATACTGTTCAGGCTTAAATCCGGATCCATATAATTCTTCTGGATATAATCCAGGGCAAGTCTGGCCTGACGCTGTCCGCTGGAGCTGTTTGCATCAGAAAGTGTCTGGAAAATCTCTCCGATATGATTCCTGACCAGTTCAACAGCACTGTCAAAAGAATTCTGCTCCGTAACCTGCTGCAGAAGTGCTTCTCTTTTGGAAAAAAGCCTGTTGTCCGGAACCATATCCTCACAGGTCTCATCTGCTGCACGGATGATCTGCTGAAGATACACGCAGGCACGACTCTTATCCACCCGCGCTTCCTTGATCTCAGAAGAGATCTGTTCCAGAATATGCTCAGCATCTTCCTTTTTACCCGCTTTCAGAGCAGCTGCCAGCTTCTCTACATAAGCTTTAATGGAAAGATTTTTTTCCTCCGGCTGTTCTTCCATATCAATAAGAAGGCTTCCTCCAAGAAGATAACGATATTCAATAGCTTTCTCTGCAAGTTCATGGGATGCACGAAGCTCCTGCTGAGTTCTGGCCCAGCTTCCCACACCGATAGAAATATCCAGCGACATCAGTTCCTTCAGCTTATCCTGGATCGTCCTGCAGATCTCCATGATCTTGTGTTCAAACTCTCTGGTACGGTTTCCCATGAAAAGAGCACCGACCTTGTTGTTTCCGGCCTGATATGCCACTCCTGCTTTTTCTTTGCTGATGATCTCATCACTGATATTAAAAAGGACAAAAGACATCAGTGCACTCTCCTGGCGTTTCTCCGCAGTAAGCTGACTGCCGTCCGAATACAGATCCAGCTCAAAAACAGCCACACGATAGCATGCTGCCTCAAGATCGATTCCCAGTGCTGCAAGCTCTTCCAGACTTTCCTGCCGTGTCTTGATATTATCCACAAAGCCCTGCAGCGCTCTGGAACGGATCACAATGGCGTTTTTCTGATAATTCTCGGAAGTCTGTGTCAGACGTTCCAGCTTCTCTTTTTCTTTTCTTTGCTGGTCCACCTTCTCCTTCATTTTTCCGATAACATTTCTGAGTTCCATGGCTGTCACTGGCTTCAGCATATATTCACTGACACCATACTGGATCGCCTTCTTGGCATACTCGAATTCTCCGAATCCGCTGAAGATCACGATCACGATATCCGGATAATTCTCATGGAGAAAACGGCTCAGTTCCATACCATCCATATATGGCATAAGGATATCTGTAAGCACGATATCCACCGGATGGTTCTGTACAAATTCCGCTGCTGCTTTCCCGTTATCACAGTCTCCTACCAGCTCACAGTCCATTGCTTTCCAGTCAATATTCTCCCGGATCGCATCTCGAACAAGTATCTCATCATCTACCAGTAAAATACGATACATAATTTCTGTTGTCCCCCTCTGATCAGTTTCTGTTGTTTTTATTGCACATCCCCCTGACAGATCCTTCCCCCCGTCTCTGTCATTTTCATTGGTAAGATTACTGTCCTTTCTGTGAACAATAACTGTTAATTCTTTTTATATGTTAACATGTTTGGTTAAAATTTACAACGGAGTTTCTTAGTCCAAATTAAATACAAAGAAATCCCGCATCCAACATATGGAACACGGGATTTTCCTGCATATTTTTATTATTTTACGATAACGCCATCCTCGTCCCAGAGGTCATGCCAGTCCCTGGCACCATGCCACAGAAATACCTGTCCTTTTACAAGACGGTTGCCTTTTTCCAGGGTTGCAATGGTTGCCATTTCTTTCTCTGTAAGGGGATCCTCTGTGACACATTTCAGGTTGCTTGCATAGTTGTGCACAGAGAACGGAATAGAGATCTCGCCTCTCTGATGTGCCCACTTCAGAGCGATCAGAGCCGGATGAACACCATGTGCCTTTGCGATCGCCTGCATCTCCGGAACCTCCAGATCCGCAACATCCTCCGGGCAGATATCTCTCTCCGGTCTGCGTGGAGAACCGATTGGCATATAGCCTACCGGCTGGATGTTATGCTCTACCAGATAATCATAAAGCTCCTGCTGCTGGAAGCATACATGAAGCTCAAGCTCACAGGTTGCAGGTTTGATCTTCATAAGCGGAAGAACTGCCTCAAGCTTCGGAATGGTCATATTGGAAATACCGATGTAACGGATCTTTCCTTTTTCTACCAACGCCTCACACTGGCGGTATGTATCCATAAACTCCTCCACACTGAAGGGTTTGGAATCCGGATTTCTGGAATCCACATCACATCCCGGTGCATGATAGTTCGGGAATGGCCAGTGGATGAAATACATATCCACATAATCGCACTGAAGATCCTTAATGCTCTTGTCACAGGCTTCCTCTACTCTTCTGTGCATGTCATTCCATACCTTTGTCATGATAAAAAGATCCTTACGCTCTACAACACCTTCGTCAAAAGCGTCCTTAAATACCTGGCCGATCTCATGCTCGTTTCCGTAGCATGCGGCACAGTCAAACATACGGTAGCCACTGCGGATCGCGCCTGCAACAGCTGCAGATACATCCTCTGCGGATACACGGTCGGAACCGAATGTTCCCATTCCGACACACGGAACCTGCTCGCCGGAAGGAAGTGTCACTTTCGGCACAATTGCCGGATTGATAACTTCTGCCATCTTTACATCTCCTTTTTTATAAAATTTTTTTATTATAAGCTTATCTTATAAACGCCTGATCTCGATCTTCGGAAGAAGAGCCTCCATATCCTCCATCACAAAGAATCCCGTTTCCTCGCGCATGGCTGCCGCCGCTGAGATCGCACTGGCTCTTTGCAGAGTCTCTTCCAGGGAAAGTCCCTCACTTAATCCAAGGGCAAAGCCTGCGATCATGGAATCTCCGCAGCCTACGGTATTTACCGCATCGATCTTCGGAACCACCGCACGGAAAATCCCTTCCTCTCCGACTGCCAGGGAACCATCTGCTCCAAGCGAAACCGCCACGATCTCCACACCACCGGCATGGATGGCTTTCGCTGCTTCAATGATATCGTTGATATCGTCACAATGCTTGCCTGTCAGCATACGGATCTCATCAATGTTAGGCTTGATCAGTGTCGGTGCTGCCTTGATTCCCTCTTCCAGAAGCTTGCCGCTGGTATCCAGGATCACCGGTTTTCCGGCGTCTTTCACAATCTTCACAAGGCGCTGGTAGGCACTTCCGTCAAGTCCCTTCGGCACGCTGCCGGACATCGCCACAACAGAAGCGTCTTTTACAAGCTGGCGGAATTTTTTCTCAAAGCCCTCAAAATCTGCCTCTGTCAGTGTAAATCCCGGTTCCAGGAATTCGGTCTGTACATGATTCACCTCATCCCAGATGTTGATACAGGAGCGGCTCTCCGCATCCACATGGTAAAAAGCACTCTTAATGCCAAAAGGCTTCAGGGCAGCTTCTATATAATTGCCTGCGTGGCCGCCTACAAAGCCGGTGGCAACCACTTCAGCACCGTAAATGGACGCCGGCTTGGAAACATTCAGTCCCTTTCCGCCGGGAACGTAGGTACATTCACGCACTCGGTTCACTTCGCCCACTTTAAAATCATCCACTACATAACGCTTGTCAATGGCAGCGTTTAAGGTTACTGTCAGGATCATATCAGTCTTCCTCATTGGAAAGAAGGATCTTTCCTTTTACAAGGCCCGGTGTCTTGAACAGCTGGAATGCCTCCTGTGCCTGGCTCATCGGGATTTTCTTATAGATGAAGCCCGGGTCAAACTTCAGCTGGCCAGTTGCAAAATAATGCGCCGTCAGCTCCCACTCGCGTCCCGGATACGGGGCACTGTAGGACATCCAGGAACCGGTAAGCTTGAACTCCTTACGGTTCATGTTCTCCCACTCCTTCGGTGTAAAGGTAAGGTTTTCATGAGGAGTACCAATGAAGCATACATGTGCCTTGTTTGCCGCAAGCTCAAATGCCATATGCATGGTGGGAACCTGTCCGGCTGTCTCAAATACGAAGCCGTAGCCCTTTCCACCTGTAATGGCCATGGCTTTTTCCATATATCCCTCTTCCTTTGTGTTGATCACTTCATCTGCGCCGAGACGCTTTGCAAGAGCAAGTCTCTCATCGCTGATATCAAAGACCACTACCTTCTTGGAGCCGAAGATCTTTGTCCACTGCATGGTGAACATACCAACTGTACCACCGCCAAGGATTGCCACATACTCGCCACCGTGGTAATCGTTCTGGAATACACCGTGGATAGCTACGGTTGCAGGCTCAAACATGGCTCCCTGCTCATATGGAACATTGTCTGCGAATGGTACTGCATTCTGCTCAGGAACCACTACATAATCTGCGTTTGCTCCCTGCTCTCTGGAACCGATGAAACTGTAATGCTTGCAGAGAGAGAAATTACCCTTCTGGCAGTCGTCACATTTCATACAGGGAAGAAGTGGTGCACCGGATACACGGTCGCCGACCTTCACCTTGGTAACACCTTCTCCCACTTCCACCACATCGCCGGAAAATTCATGTCCAAGCACGATGGGATAAAAATGTACACCGTGATTTAATACACGCGGAATATCAGATCCGCAAATCCCGGAATATCTTACCTTGATCTTCACATGGCCAGGTGTTACCTGAGGTTCTTCCACTTCCTGATACTGAACATCCTCATTTGCTACTACTACTGCTGCTTTCATGATCACTTTTCCTCCTCATTTCTCATCATAGGTTCAAGAGATTTATAGAGATTTAAATAGGTTTTATAGGTTTTCTCATAAACGTCTCGGTTTTCCGGGTTCGGTTCATGTCTTCTTGTTTCCTTTACCGTAAGACGGATGGCCTCATCATAATCCTGATACATTCCAACACCAACACCTGCCAGAATCGCTGCACCAAGTGTTGTTGCCGTATCAGAGGACGGCACTACGATGGGTTTTCCTGTGATATCGGATTTGATCTGTGTCCAGAGAAGAGAATTTGCAGAGCCTCCCATTGCACGGAGAACTTCCACATCTGCTCCTGCTTCCTTTGCCACCTCAAGGTTGTGCTTCAGAGAAAGTGCTACGCCTTCCATACAGGCACGTACCATATGTCCCTTGGTCTTGGCAAAATCCAGTCCGTAGAATACGCCCTTCGCATTGGGATTCCAGATCGGGGAACGCTCACCGGACATATATGGAAGAAATACCACTCCGTCACTGCCTGGTGCGACCCTTTCCGCGATCTCATTGAGCTGGTTCAGAGAAGAGCCTTTTTCCCCTGCTACAGAGCGCTCATAATCTGCAAACTCACGTTCAAACCAGCGCATGACACCACCACCTCCGGTGGTTCCTCCCTGAAGGAGCCACTGTCCCGGAACCACGTGATAGCCAAGGATCAGTCTGGGATCTGCCTTGTACTCATCCATGCAGATGCTCATTCCGCCAGCCTGTCCTCCCTGCTCCTGTGTCTCACCCGGATGGATCACTCCGGCCCCCAGTGTTCCGCATGCCGCATCCAGACCACCGGCAACAACCGGTGTTCCCACAGCAAGGCCGGATTCCTCCGCCGCCTTCTCTGTAACTGTTCCCACAACATGATCACAGGCACAGATCTCAGGAAGAAATTCCATGGGAATCCCAAGCTTTCTGCACATATCCTCATCCCAGGCTGCCTTTCTCATGTCAAAGCAATGCAGGCCATAGCCCTGGGAAACATCCTGGCTCATCACACCCGTCAGCTTATATGCAATGTAGCTGTTAGACTGCAGGATCTTGTGGATCCTTTGGTACACCTCCGGAAGATTTTCTTTATACCAGAGGATCTTTGCAGTTGTGTAGGACGGCTGAAGGGAATTACCGGATACTTCAAAAATCTGCTCTGCCCCGATCTCTTCATTCAATCTGTCACAGATAGACTGTGCTCTGGTATCCATCCAGATCGGAGTGTTTGTCAGTACATTTCCGTCCTTATCCATGGCAATGGCTGACCAGCTCTGGCCGTCAATACCGATGCCTGCGATCTCCTCAGGTGCTATCCCCGCTTTTTGGATGGCCTTCTTTACCGCCTGACAGACAGCACTCCACCATTCTTCCGGATTCTGTTCTGCCCAGCCCTCCTTCGGATAGTAAACCGGATAATCGCCGTTGGCCGCAGCCACAACCGTTCCCGATTTTTCAAAAACCGCAACCTTACAGGCACTGGTGCCGATATCAATACCTAATAAATATGGTTTCATTATAGCTTCTCCTTCTCGTCCAGCACACGGACGGATTTTCCCATGATGATCTCTGCGCCAAGCTTCTCCGTGATCGGTTCTGTTTCTTCACTTGCAGCCCCTTCCAGCCGTTTCAGCATGATTCCCGCCACTTCTCCGGCAATCCCCTGTGTAGGCTGTGCCACAATGGTAAGCTTGGGATTGCATGCTCTGGCAAACTGCAGATTGTCAAAACCGATCATAGACAGCTGTTCCGGGATCTTAAGACCCAGCTCATTCATCCCGATCACCGCCCCCATGGTCATCTCATAGTTGGTAACAAACACGGCCGTCATATCCGGATTGTCCGCAACAAGCTTCTCAATTCCCTGCACACCGCCCTGAATGGTATAATCGCCGTGATAGATCAGAGATTCCCGTACCGGTATATTTTCTTTTTCGTATGCATTGCGGTACCCCTGGAGACGTTCCTGAGCTGTGGAAATTTCCTCCGGTCCGCCAATGATCCCGATCTTACGGTGTCCTGCCTGAAAAAAAACTCTCATTGCGTCCTCAGCCGCCTTCTCGTTGTCTACAAGAACACTGTCACAGGAAAGCTCCCGGATCCTGCGGTCAATGAGTACGATGGGCTTTCCGGTTTTCTGGAATTTTTTCAGATGATTGCCTTCCGCATCCACCGGCATGCTGATGATCCCGTCCACACGCTTCCGGCTTAAAAACTCCACTGCATCCAGCTCCAGTCTCTTATCGGTACGGCAGTCACAGACAATAGTCGCATATCCGTGACTCCTTAAGACATCCTCCATTCCTGTGATGATCTCCGCGCAAAAGGTATTGTTAAGCTCCGGGATCACCACGCCGATGGTCTTGGTAGCATTGGTCTTAAGCCCTCTGGCCACCTCATTGACCTCATAATGCAGCTCCTGAATGGCCTCCTCGATCTTTATTCTGTTTTTTTCTCTTACGTTTCCGCCGTTAAAATAAGAAGAAATCGTTGCGAGTCCAAGTCCGGTCCGCCTGGCAATATCTTTCATGGTTGCTGCCATACAGATCACTCCGTTTCTGTTTTTTTACAGAAGATCATTCTGCCTTTCCATCACAGCCGCAAACCTTCATACGTGCCTCAACCAGCTCCTTCACTGCCTGGATCGCTTTCTTTCCGTAGGCCTTCGGATCGATGGTGTTCTCATTCTCTGCAAAGGTCTCCTTCACTGCCCTGGAATATGCAGCACGAAGCTCTGTTGCAAAGTTAACCTTGCAGATACCACGTTTTACACAGTCGCTGACATCCTCATCACTGAGTCCGGATGCCCCGTGAAGAACAAGGGGGATATCTACGACTTCACGGATCTCGCTTAAGCGTTCCTTGTCAAGAACCGGTGTTCCCACATAGAAACCATGTGCGGTTCCGATGGCAACTGCCAGGGAAGTAACACCTGTACGCTCCACGAATTCCTTCGCCTCCTGCGGGTCGGTGTTAGTGTCTGCCTCAGCCTCAAGATCATCCTCTTTACCACCGACCTTACCGAGCTCAGCCTCACATGGGATATCCAGGGCTGCTGCCACATCCGCAACTCTCCTGGTCTCTCTGATATTATCCTCAAAATCCAGCTTGGAACCATCGATCATCACAGAAGTATAGCCTGCATGCATTGCCTGCATCGCAAGCTCAAAGCTGCTGCCGTGGTCAAGATGAAGGCATACCGGAACGGAAGCCTTGGCTGCCTCTGCTGCTACGATCGCAGCGTAAGTCTCAACCGTACCATATTTAACAGTAGAAGGTGTTGTCTGGATCATAACCGGTGCTTTCAGCTCCTCAGCTGCCTGGATGATCGCCTTCACCATCTCCATATTCTCTGCGTTGAATGCTCCTACTGCATATCCGCCCTTCTGTGCCTTTAACAGCATTTCCTTCGATGTAACCAGTGGCATAATCTTCTCCTCCTTGGAATCATAATCATTGTGTTTGTTTTGTATTATTTTCTCATTTGGTTCAGAAACCGAAACGTTTCCGTTTGAGTTCATCATAGCGCTCCATACGTTTTCTGTCAACCATAAAATTTTCATCATTTACAGGAAAATATTCCCTTGAAAAGGAGACCAAATACCGTTAGATTAATTAATAAGAGTTCTAAAGCCTGTGGCCGGGCAGGTCTGTCTGATACTACCGGCGTCATAACAGTTTCGGAAATCCATGTATCCTGTTCTGATCACCTGAGCCTGATGCTGTAATTTCCGAAAATACTGTAAGTACACAATGATCTTAGGAGGATATAAACTATGTTAAAAGGAATTCCAGAAATCTTATCACCAGAATTACTGAAGGTTTTATGTGAGATGGGACACAGTGACCGTCTTGTTATCGCTGACGGAAACTTCCCTGTAGAATCCATGGGAAAAAATGCCATCACCATCCGTTGTGACGGACATGGCGTTCCGGAGATCCTGGATGCCATCCTGAAGCTCTTCCCGCTGGATACCTATGTAGAGCATCCGGTAAACCTGATGGAAGTAATGCCTGGCGATAATGTGGAGACACCGATCTGGGATACATATAAAGAAATCGTTTCCAAGCATGACGAGCGTGGCGAAAAAGCCGTCGGAAACATCGAGCGTTTCGCATTCTATGACGAAGCAAAAACTGCATACTGCATCATCTCCACAAGTGAGAAAGCACTTTATGCCAACATCATGCTTCAGAAAGGCGTTGTGATCAACAACGACTGATCTTTCTTTTGAACTGCCTGATATAATCATATATAATACACATATTCAACCAAAACATAAAACGCCCGGATCTGGAATGTTTCAAGCCAGATCCGGGCGTTTTATATTTTAACACTTTTATCTCTTTGCTGCTTTTGCGGCGTATCCTCCGCAGAGTACTTTTCCACCGGAGGTTTTTATCCCTGCACGCACCGCATAGTAATACGTTGTTCCCTTCTTTGCGGTCTTATCCTCAAAGGAGGAGCTGCTGCCTCCGGAAACTGTACTGATCTTTTTCCATGAACCCTTTCCGGTCTTACTGTAGATCTGATAGCAATCTGCTTTCTTCTGCGCTTTCCAGCAGATCTTCAGCCCCCTGGAGGTCTTCCTGACACTGGATATCTTCTGAAGTTCCGGATAGGACAGGATATAGCTGCTTGCCTGATATCCTCCGAAAACTTTTTTCCCGTCTACATTCTTATATGGCCTCACAGCATAAGCGTAGGAGGTGATTCCCTCAATCTTCGTGTCCTGCCAGGACAATACTTTGTTGTTCACGGTTCCGATCCGAACCCAGCTTTTCCCCTGGAGCTTCCGGTAGATATGATAGCCACTGGCTCCGGAAACCTTCTTCCAGGATACCCTGTTACATGGTCCGCTGACAGCTTCAGCCACTGCACGGGCCTTCCCCAGCTCCGCTTTTGCTGAGAACGGCGAAGATACGGCTCCATAAACAGTCTTCTTTCCGGAACGTACATAAGAAGCCCGGATCCGATACGTATAAGTGCTTCCTGTTTTCACTGCAGTATCCTGCCAGGTCACTACATCTGCTGTCACGGTTGCCATTTTTTTTGAATTTCCGCTTTCATCCCAGCGATAGATAGCATAACGATTGCAGCCGGGAACTGCTTTCCAGGAGATCCGTATCCTGTTAAATGCCTTGGAAACCAGTTTTACACCTGTGGTCTGACGAAGCTTCACCGTAACCTTACAGGTAGCTCGGATTCCCCTGGCATTTTTTCCGTAGCAGGTTATGGTTGCTGTTCCCGGATTTTTTGCAGTAACAACGCCGCTGCCATTTACAGCAGCCACACTGGTATCTGAGCTTTCCCAGACAATGCCGGAAGCATCCATCTCGGATCTGGTAGCTGAAGCATTCAGTGTTTTCTGATCTTTGGAATACAGACTTATCTCAGAGGAAGAAAGCTGCATCCTGGCCGCACTGCTCAGAGTCCTGGTATGCGCCTTGATCCTCGGCGTTACCGATGGATTAAATTCAACCGCATCCATCCAGGTATCCTCCGCGTTATATCGCAGAAAGCTCTGACCGGATACGATAGACGGAGAAAAGCTGCACCAGCCATAACTGACCTCTGCCTCCACACAGTATTTTATATATGTGCTTCCTGCATTTGTCACCACAATAGAATACAGACTGTTCTGGCTGAGCAGAACCTCTGGGATCTGAAAGGTCATAACCCCAGCCATCGGCTGACTGCAGGAAACCGGTGTGGAATATGCCGGTGTTCCACTGGTAGGATCACTGGCATCCTTCAGATTTGTGTATACCTGCACAGTATAGGAATTATTGGCAGACATGGAGCTAAGAGTCACCTCGCCAAGCGATTCCGCTTTTCCGTTTCCTGCACTGGCACGAAAAACCGTGGACAGCTGTTCTCCCGCATACATGCGGATGGAGCCAAGCCCTGACGTTCCGTCATAAAAATAATTGTTGCTATATTTCGGTGTATTGACAGCCGTAGCCGCAACCAGCTCACTGACAGACTTATCCTCATAAGACATATAAAAATATCCGGATTTTCCCCAGCCTGTACCCCAGCTGTTCTTAACGATCCAGGCTCCGTCTCCCTTTACCTTGGAAGATGCCCGGAAATTCTTCGCAGAATAATTGTCATCCCAACCCACCACTGTAACTACATGATTCACGTTCTTGGTGCTGGTAGGATAGGAATAGGCCGCTGTACTTGCATTGTAATAGGCATTCTGTGCATTATACATCACAGTAACTGAATTATTTGCAACCAGAAGCTTCTTCATGGCATTTACGGAATAATCGGAAAAATAGGTATTTTTCAGATAAGCAGCTGCATTGTACGCCTTGGATGCCGCCGGAGTCACACCGGTTTTCTGTGTATGCGTGGAATCTGTTGCCAGAGGCACATCCCCTTCTGTTGTCATTCCGGACCAGGTGCTCAGAAACATGGAAGCCAGAAGATCATTTCCGCCCTCATGATAATCTGCGTTTCCTTTATCATCTGTCCCCATATGCTTATTGACATCCCCGTAGGTATTTCCAAGCGGGTCATTCTTTCTGTTTGCAAAAAAATACGCCAGATGCTCTTCCGACAGATCATAAGCCCCAAGGCCCTGGGTCAGAAACGAGGTTTCCAGAAGAGAGGCCATTCCAAATGCCCAGCACATACCGTAGGGCTCCTGATTCTTTACGGAAGTGACATATCCCTGATCCGCTGCATTATAATAGGACGGATAGGCCGCAGCTCTTCCCATCGGTACCTCATCCACATCATTTCCGATCTCCACGGCGGTGGAATAAGAGGTCAGATTATCAAAGGGTGCCAGCTGTTCCTGCTCCTCTTCCTCCGTAAGCGGACGGCCCTTGATATATTCGATGCCGGACTCACCACTGTCTGAGGCATCCCCGAAGCTCTCCTCACCGTCGCCAAAGGTAGCCTCCTCCTGGGAATCTGAAGACGATCCTTCTGATATTTCGGGAGTTTCTGTATCCTCCTCGGAGCTCTGCAAGGCTATATCCTCGGTATCCCCGTCGGCTGCCTCTGCAATATCCTCGGTCTGTTCATCAGGGATACCGGTGTTCTCTGTGGTATTCCCTTCTACGGTCTCCGTCGTATCCTCTGCTTCCGCCGACTGCGTCTGTGTATCTTCAGACCATTCTTCATTGAAGCCTTCCGCAGAATCACTGAAGCCTTCCACATCGGCTGCCATGACCGGAACCTGGTTGCCCGCAACTGCCACACACAGAAGAAGCGGCAGTAATTTCTTCCTGACAAGCTGTAGTCTCTTCACAAAATTCTCCACTTTTCTTATATTGATCTGGTTTATCTGTTAACGTTTCTTCAAATGATAACCCAGAATTCCGATTACTGCAAGTACTGTTGCGATCCCGATCCAGATAAACGGACTTTTATACCAGGAATTTTCTTCTTTAAAGGATGTCGCAGCTGTGCCATTGACCGGCTTAGTGACAGCTTCATCCGCAGATTTCCCACCTTCTGTTGTTCCATCCGCTGCAGGCGGTCCCTGGACCTCGCCGCTCTGAGCCTGAGAACTACCTGTGCTGGCCGTCCCTGCAGGTGGCCCCTGAACCTCACCTCTCTGAGCCTGAGATTCATCTGTGCTGGCCGTCCCTGCAGACGCTCCCTGTCCTTCGCCATTCTGAGCCTGAGAGTTGCCTGTATTGTCCGTCCCTGCAGACGTTCCCTGTCCTTCGCCATTCTGAACCTGAGAGCTGCCTGTATTGTCCGTTCCTGCTGCTTTCCCCTGAGTCTCGCCGGCTGCGGAATTCTGCGTATCGGATGCGTCTCTCTGATTCACTGCAGAAGTCTCTTTCTCCGTGCCCCCTGCGATTCCGGCCTTCGCCAGCTCCGCATCCTTTGAGGGCCGTAGCTCCTCCAGCGGCACATAACCGTATCTGCCATTATACTCTGTATATCCCCAGGTCTCACCATTCTTCTCTGTCTCCCCTTCGATATGCAGGACAGTACCATCCCTTACCGTCTTATCATTGAGCTTTTCACCTTTTCCGTCGGTGGACGGATAGATATCCACACCAACTCCACCGGAATCCACAGTCATATAATAATCTGTGGTATCCGCCGGAGCCTCCACCTTTACCACAACCGACTTGTCCGCATACACCGGAACACTCATACTCAGCACCAGCATTCCTGCCAGAAACACACCTTTGCACCTTCTCATTGCTCTTTCCTCCCTCTAAAAATCTCACTGCCATTCTATGCATAAAATCCCCTTATATTTCTCTTTTGCCTTGACTCCGAAATATAAGAGGATCTTATCATTAGTTATATCCAGTATCTTTTTTATGCAAGCTCCCGCTCACACATATCCAGCGCAGAAGCGATCACCGCATCCATGTCATAATATTTATATTCGCCAAGACGGCCGCCGAAGATCACCTTCGGTTCCTTCTCTGCAAGCTCCCTATACTGTCCGTAAAGCGCTCCGTTCTTCTCATCATTGACCGGATAATACGGCTCATCTCCAGGCTTCCACTCGGAACTGTATTCCCGACTGATCACCGTTTTCGGAAGATCATTCCCCTCCTCATCCTTTCCGAACTCAAACCATTTATGCTCGATGATACGGGTCCATGGAGTCTCCACATCCGTATAATTCACTGCTGCATTTCCCTGGAAATTAGGTTTATCCAGTGTCTCATTCTCAAAACGCACGGAACGATACTCCAGAGTACCCAGCTTATAGTCAAAATACGCGTCGATGGCACCTGTGTAGATCACTTTCTCCGCCATTGCATCGTACTGCTCTTTTTTCTCCAGATAATCCTCATTCAGCCGTACCTCGATACCGTCCAGCAGATTGGCAACCATCTTCGTATAACCACCCACCGGGATTCCCTGGTACAACGCATTGAAATAGTTATTATCAAAGGTCAGACGCACCGGAAGCCTCTTGATGATAAAAGCAGGAAGCTCCGTACATGGACGTCCCCACTGCTTCTCCGTATAGCCCTTGATCAGCTTCTCATAAATATCCGTACCTACAAGACTGATAGCCTGTTCCTCCAGATTTGAAGGTTCCTTGATCCCTGCAGCCTGCCGCTGCTCCTCGATCTTTGCCGCAGCCTCCTCCGGAGTCACCACGCCCCACATCCGGTTAAAGGTATACATATTAAACGGAAGACTGTACAGCTCCCCGTGATAATTGGCAACCGGACTGTTGGTAAAACGATTGAAGGTGGCAAACCGGGTGATATAATCCCAGACCTTCTTATTATTGGTATGGAAAATATGTGCACCGTATTTATGCACGTTGATTCCTTCCACCTTCTCTGTATATACATTTCCCGCAATATGCGAACGCTTGTCGATCACAAGCACTGACTTCCCGGCACGCTTCGCCTCCTGTGCAAAAACCGCACCGTAAAGGCCGGCACCTACGATAAGATAATCGTACATTGATTTCATTCTCCCTGTTCTTTCATTGATGCTGTTATTTTAACACCGGAAAAGGGCAGCTGGCAAGAAGCCACTGTAAAATCCCGATAAAATATCAGATATCCGCTTCTCAAACACCAAAATGTATGATACCCTGTAACTGGATCAGATAATAAACTACTCTGATCACATAAACAGATCGAAGGTGGTGAAACCTATGGGTACAAAGGATACCATCACCAAAGATTACATGGCTGACAACTGCGTTTTTGCGGATGTGTTCAACCATATACTGTACAAAGGAAAAAACATCATAGACCCTGACACTCTTCATCCACTGGATACCACAGCTCTCGCTGTCCCCTACGGATCCGGCACTTCAGAAGTTCCCGTCCAGAAATTCCGGGACGAATTCAAATCTCTCAATGTTATGCACGATGATTCAAGGATCTATCTTCTCCTGGGGATTGAAAATCAATCGGAAACACACTACGCAATGCCGGTCAAAAACATGGTCTATGATGCATTAGAATACGCAGGGAAGGTAGAAAATTCCGCCAGATCCCACAGAGAAGCAAAGCAATGGCCTTCCACATCCGGAGAATATCTCACCGGCTTCTACAAGGATGACCGGCTGATCCCGGTCATAACCACAGTCGTATACTTCGGTTCCGACACCTGGAACGCTCCCAGAAGCCTCCACGAAATGCTCTCTGTCCAGGACCCCGAAATTCTTTCCATGATCCCGGATTACCGGATCAATCTCTTCTCACCTGCCGAGATAAAGGATGAAGAACTTGACAAACTCCAGAGCAATCTCAAAGAAGTCATGCTCTTCATCAAATATTCCAAAGATAAACGGAAGCTTCAGGAGCTTACCTCACAGAGTCTCGGCTTCCGGTCACTCGAGCTCAAAGCAGCCCGGGTCATCGACTCCATAACCGGTATCAACTTACGTTTCACAGAAACAGAAGGGAGTGTTAATATGTGTCAGGCTGTTCAGGAAATGTGCGATGATGCGCGTGCCGAAGGCCGCCAGGAACAAGCTATGCTGACAGCACAGCGTATGCTTCAGGATTCACGATTCTCCCCTGAAGACATCTCCAGATTTTCAGGCCTTTCTCTTGAGAACGTGCTGAAATTATCGAAGAAATAATTCGTATTGAAAATGCTCAGATCCTTTGTGGGGGAATCTGAGCATTTTGCGATCTATGGAAATGTCCAGAAACATTACTACCTTGTTCCCGGACATTCATCATTTCATTATTTTCCCATCTGCAGATCCGAAAACAGATCTTCCCGGTAAACACCTGCTTTCAACATTTCCCGGAAACTCTCCTTCACAGCAGCCACATCTTCTCTGTATGTCATACCATACCAGGTATCATTAGTGCGGAGAACTTTTACAGACATCTTCTCTTCTGCCAGAAGCTTACCAATAAAAGTAGGAATCAAAAACTCTGCCTTCATAGGCGCAGTCGGCACTGTTTTCTCAAAAAATTCTTGAAAACCAGCGTTCAGTGTATCCAGGAATTCCTGTGTCAGTCCCCACATATTCATGGATACCAGAGACTCTGTATCCAGTTCCACACCCTCTGCCTGTGCACCATCCGCAGTTTTTATGATATTAGAAGTCTCTACGACTTCCGTCAGATTGTTCTCCTGATCCATCTTACAGATTCCACGAGTTACACCACCGTTATCTGACAATGTATTCTTAAGAACAAATCCTGCCATGCAGGATTTTCCTCCATGTACCAGATAATCATGTACTGCACGAAATCCTTCTTTTCCGTAATAATCATCTGCATTGATCACAACAAACGGAGTAGTCAGTACATCTTTTGCCGCCAGTACTGCCTGACCTGTACCCCATGGTTTTGTACGTCCCTCCGGCAAAATCCCCGGAATATCATTAATGTCCTGAAAAGCATAATCTACAGTTACTGCATATTTTCTGCAGACAGCCTCGATCCGATCCCCGATAACCTCTTTAAATTCCTTCTCAATATCCTTACGGATGATAAAAACCACCTTGTTGAATCCGGCCTCAATCGCGTCATGGACAGAGTAATCCATGATAATGTGATTCTGCTCATCAACCGACTCCAGCTGTTTGATACCGCCGCCAAATCTGGAACCAATACCTGCTGCCATGATAAGTAATGTTGTCTGCATAATTCTCTCCTTTTTCATCCCTGTCAGAGAAGTTTCCTTTCACAGCACTCCAATGCTGCTGCGATCACCTGATCCATGTCATAATACTTATACTCACCTAGACGACCACCAAAGATTACCTTGTCTTCCTTCTCTGTCAACTCTTTATATTTTCCGTAAAGCGCACTGTTTTTCTCATCATTTACAGGGTAATAAGGTTCATCCCCTGGTTTCCACTCTGAACTGAATTCACGACTAATCACAGTCCTTGGAAGATCATTGCCTTCCTCATCCTTTCCAAACTCAAACCATTTATGTTCAATAATACGAGTCCACGGAGTTTCACGATCTGTATAATTCACAGCCGCATTTCCCTGGAAATTCGGCTTGTCTAAAGTCTCTGTTTCGAAACGGACAGAACGATATTCCAAAGTACCCAACGTATAACCAAAATACGCATCAATAGGTCCGGTATAAACCACTTTATCCGCAATAGCATCCAGCTCTTCTTTGTTCTCCAGATAATCTGTATTCAGACGAACCTCGATTCCTTCCAGAAGATTTGCTACCAGTTTTGTATAGCCGCCTACCGGAATTCCCTGATACAGTGCATTAAAATAATTATTATCAAAAGTCAGACGCACTGGAAGACGTTTGATGATAAAAGAAGGAAGATCCCTGCAGTCACGTCCCCACTGCTTCTCTGTGTACCCTTTAATCAGCTTTTCATAAATGTCACGTCCAACTAGAGAGATTGCCTGCTCTTCCAGATTCTCTGGTTCTGTGATTCCCGCTTCTTTACGCTGTTCTTCAATCTTCGCAGCAGCTTCTTTCGGAGTCACAACACCCCACATTTTATTAAAGGTATACATATTGAAAGGAAGACTGTATAACTCCCCTTTATAGTTTGCGACCGGACTGTTTGTAAAACGGTTGAACTCTGCAAACTGTGTGATATAGTTCCATACTTTTTTATTATTTGTATGGAAAATATGCGCACCATATTTATGTACGTTAATTCCCTCGATTTTTTCCGTATAAACATTTCCTGCAATGTTAGGACGTTTGTCCACTACGAGAACTGACTTTCCTGATTTCTTTGCTTCGTGAGCAAAAATTGCGCCGTATAGACCGGAGCCTACTACTAAATAATCGTAATGCATGTTATTCTCTCTTTCTTCTAAATTTATCAAACATTTGTCTTTCAATTTCAAGAACTAAGGGTTCTTTCATTACTGTAAGCACCACAGCATATGCTCCAAAAAAAAGTATGGCCGATACACACAAAGTGAAAAAACTACCAAGCGATAAATATTCAACCAAATGGCTCAGTACAGTCGCAATAACCAACCCAATAACAATTGGACTATATTTAACCTTTCTATATGCTTCACAAACATCCTTTTTCAAAGCACAAAACTGAATAATCCATACTGCAGTTTCAGCAACTAATGTTCCAATTGCAGCTCCCGATGATGCCAGTTGAGGAATCAGCAACGCATTTAAAATTACATCTACAATCACACCCACAATTTCCGAATACAAAACCACCTTTTCTTTTCCCAAGGGAATAAGCATTTGTATGCCCATGATGTTTGTCAATCCAATCAGCAATAATGTTGGCATAATAATCTGCATCGGAATAATTGATCCAGTATAGGCTGAACCAGACAGAAAATATATACCCTCCTGAGAAAAAAGAATAAAATAAATCATCAACGGAGCGGCAACTAAAAATACAAAGTTAATTGCTTTTCTTGTTATTCGATAAAACTCGTTCAACATATCATGTTCAACATAATATGAGGCTCTCGGCAGAAGTACAACTCCTAAAGAAGTAACAATACTTACAAGAATCGTTTTTATCTTGACTGCTGCATTATAGTATCCTACATCTGTATTTGTACAAATAAATCCTAACATCACAGTATCCAAATTTGTATAAATTGTTGTCGCACATGACATTGCAAAAAAAACAACAACTGCCTTTAAATGTCTTCGAAAATTATAAGATTCAACTGGTTTTAATGATATATATTTATTAGCATGAAAAAAATTGAAAATATTTGAAGCTGAAGAAGCAAAAATAGAAATTCCGCCATATATAACATAATCACTCTGTTTATGTACCAACATAAACATCGCTATTAAAGCAATAAATTTAAAAATAATCGACCTTATCGTAATATAAGTATATTGTTCTAAAGCCTTATATAACCATTCCATGCCTATTGCATTAAAAAAAATAGTTAATCCAATAATCATGAGCAATTCTTTATCTTGTCGCAATCTTGGTACATAATAAATTGCAAAAAAGAAAACAACATATGTAATCAAACTCATTACAAAATTTATAATAAAAATTTCTTGAACCGTTCTTGTTAATTCTTTTTTGTCATCTCTAACCTTTGCGCACGCTCTTATACCATATGTAGGAATCCCTAACTGTGCAAACAACGCAAAATATGAAACAATAGACGTTGCAAACGAAACTTTTCCCGTACCTACCGGAAGAAGAATCCTTGAAATATATGGAAAGGTAATCAAAGGAAAAATGAATTGTGACATTGTAAGAAGCGAATTCATTATAAAATTGATTTTAAGAGAAGCTTTTTTTCCCATTTATACTATCCTCTTAATCCTAATTTCCATTTGATTTTATTCATTATTCTCTTACCCACGGAACCTTTATCCGTAAAATACACTGGCATTTCTTTTACAGATAAGTTTTCATGATGAATCCATACATTAAGTAATCTTTCTGATACAAAACCATACATTCTAGTGTTATATCCATCATAACAAGATAAATCTATTTTCTTCTCTAATTCAAATAGGATTCCAAATAACCACTGGCAGTAATTATCAAATTTTTCTTTATCCATTATGCACATATTAAAACAATAACCACTTTTTTCATTCTCAAACCACTTAAAATCTTCAACATATTGTGGTGTTTTTTCTTTTATAATCTGTAAGCACTCATCCCACACTCTTTCATCATGTTTTATTGAAAAAAATTCTTTTGCAGTATGTCCATTATACTGACCTGAATTTTTTTTCGGTACAATTATATCGTATTTATTTAATATTTGTCTTATCTGTTTTTCTTTCAAAGCTGATAAATAATATCTACTATTCGAAAAATAACGTCTATAATGACAAACACCCACTATATCATCCTTAGAATGTTTCCAAATCCAATAAATTCCTGTTAATTCACAATAGCTAGAGTTTTTGTCAGAGATATTATCATTTTTGCTATTATCCTTTAAATAACTAACATCTATGTCATGTAATGCAGCACCTACTAATATAGGTTGATAAACAGAACTTTTACATTTTTCTTCAAATTTTTTGTGCGTTATCACGTATATCTTCATTATAATCAAATTCCCTCTTTATAATATCTAAGCTTTCTATAAATACATTTCACTGTTAAAAGTATCTTGTTTGTTGGCCATTTTCCAAATACCGTATAAAAAGTTCTCTCTTTTTTACAAAAATGTGCTAATTTTATGACTGCATCATAGTAATCTGCACTAAGTGAATCTCCTGGTGAACTATGCCATAATTCAATTGGAAATATAACAACCTTCTCATTTATTTCTTGCATCTGAATTGCATAATCTGTCCCATATAAATGCCATGTGTTTCCAATATATCTAAATTGATATTTTTCAAAAATTTTTCTAGGAATGACAAGCAAACATTCATCCAACGATTTAGCATCCATCACAGCATCATCCAGTCTCATGCCGGCTGGCCTTTTTTTCAGGCCATGAACAATATTTGTATATACTTTGAAATCTTTAGATTTATTAATAATATTTACTCCGGCAACTCCCGCAATACCAAATTGATAACTATTGCAATATTCTTCAATTTCATGAAGTGTATTATCATCTTCAAATATAATATCCTGATGTAAGAAAACAATATATTCTCCCTTAGCCTGCTTTCCACCTCTATTCAATGCTTCAGAAGCTGATTTTATATTTTCTTTTACTGTATTCACTAAAATCAATTCATATTTTACATTCTTTTGAAATTTTAACGATGATAATAGTTCACTCTTTAATTTATCCTCATTATTGTATGCGCATACTAGTGACAGCATTTTCACTTCTCCTCTTTTTCAAGATTCCACTAAACGCCTCTCCAATCAGAAAGAGAAACGGATTAAACCATAATAAAAATAACTGTGGATCAATTACAGCTCGAGCAAACCATAACAACAAAGCCAAACACATAGCTCGATTATTTTCTTTTACTGCAAAACGTCCAGCAATTGTAAATCCAACAATGACTACCAAAAAAACAATTAATCCATAACAAATCATAATATTAATATAGGAGCTATCAATATAATTATATTTGCTTGCGTCTGTTTCCCAAACAACGTCTGATCCAAACAACGAAACTCCATGCTGAATCAAACCCATTTTTCCAAATCGAAGTCTTTCACTTAACAAGGTATTTAGAAAAGCCAAAAACTTTCTGGAAGAATCATAAAAACAAGTAGTTAAGATTGAAAAAGCAGCGCAGAGAACTACACCCCATTTAGTAAATATGGAAAAAATCCCCCCTACACTTTTATCTACTTTGTGTTTTCTAAATATATTTATGAATTCAGCAAATAATACAACTGAAATCATACCGAAAGCCAAACGTGTTCTGGTATAATAATATGTAAACATATTACATATTAAAAATATTGCAATTTCTAATATTTTCCATTTTTTATTCTTCTTTAAATATATGTATTCAATCAGAATACTTAATAAGTAATTAGGCAAAAATGTTGAATACGTATATCCCATTCCATATCTAATACGCGAAAATCCTCCTGCCATTGAATTAGAAATAACATTTGGAATTATACCCGCAAAAGCCGAAAATATAGTAATCAATGTAATACAGATCTGCCCCACCATAGTCCAACGTACAATTTTCTCTAAATTCATGTCGGATGCCAGAACAATTATGATCACTGAATAGAATACCAGCGAAGCATTTTGATTGTTATAGCTTACTACTGTGCCACATATTATCATCAGAATACTAATTATCAAACTTCTGATTTTTATTTTACTTTTTAATCCTAAACGTAATAGCAGCAAAATAATTCCAAAAACTTGCATAAACTTTATTATCGCATACGGATGTAATATATCTTTATAATAAGTTGGTGTAAACATCCATGCATATATCCATGGTAAGTATGCCAGACCGAACAACAAATCAGATATATTTATTTTTTTTTCTTTTATAAATAATTTCTTCACTTTTAATTTCCTTTTTTATAATTGATCAATTTTAGACATTAATATAAATTCAAAATAATCCTAGCTTTAAAAGATCTTAATTCCTTATTATTCATATCTGATATTATTTTCGATGATATTAATCTATATTTTATAGCTATAGAATTTTTATAGGCTGCTACATCTAATAAAAACTTTTTGTTCTTTTCTGACATATCCAAACAATTATCCAATAATTCCTGTGCTACTTTCGACATTGAATTTTTGCTGCTATTCTTCCAGTTCCATAAAGTTGTTTTTATTTTTTGAATACCTGTTTTGTTACTTTTTGCAACTACATTGTTTGAATGAACTCTATAACTGAATCGTGGATTTTCATCCCAAAATATTTTTCCAAAATCTAACGCATATAACATCAAAATAATGTCATGCATAGGAACACAACTTATATTGCACGAAAGTACATGTCTTCTCAATGAATCTGTAAAAATCATAGAACAACCTTGTGTACATCCAGATACAAATAACTTTTGCATGCAAATATCAGGCTGATAATTCAATCGTCTGCTCCGAACGATTTTATCTGTATCATCTATAATTCTACAATTGCAGGCATAAAAATGTGTATCATCATGTAGATGTTTAATTCCAACCTCCAATTTATCATTGTCCCATATGTCATCCTGATCACAAAATGCATAGTAATCCGCTGATATCTCTGTTTTTTTTAAAAGATTCCAAAAGCTCATAGCCGGTCCGGCATTTTTTTCTTTATACAATACTATAGGTATCTCACTCTTCCATTTTGAAATAATACCAAAAGTATCATCTGTACTTCCATCATCTCTAATATAAAGTGTCACATTTTTTATTAAGGTTTGTTCAGCAATGCTTTTCAATTGCTTATCTAAATACTTATGACCGTTATAAGTAGACATTAGTATCGCAATTCTCATAGTCTTTTTTTCGCATGATAATTAATTATTCAATTATCATATTCTCCTTTCATCATTCAGTATATGCTTTTTCAAGTAGTTTGACGTTCTCAGAGATGTCGAATCCAGCCCTTTTTACCATTTCTTTACTTTCTGCACTTTTTTCAGCTCTAACAGCAGCATTTTTCTTGGCATCGATAATAATTCGTCGAGCCCACTGATATGGTGAAACATCCAGTGACATAAACTTAAGTTCATCTGTTACAGCACATTGTAACGTGATTGTGTCAGACAATATGCATGGAAGTCCATTTATCTGCCATTCTATTGCAACTAGCGGTAATCCTTCAAAAAGGGATGGCAGAATCATCCCATCCATCATGTCTAAATATGCTGGCACCTCATCAGTATTCCCAACAAATATGATATTGTCTTTTAAATCTGTTGATTGCTTCTCAATCACATTTTTCAAAGGTCCTGTTCCAATAAAGAAGCATTTCGCATTTGGCTCTTCTTGAATAATCGCCCTAAACACATCTAACACAAATTTATGATTTTTCTGTGGATTAAATCCGCCCACATGACCAAAAGCTAACTCGCTATCTATTTTGTATCTTAACCTCATTTTCTCTCTCAAATGTGGATCAAATGCAAATTTTTCCAAATTTCTACCATTATTTAAAACAATAAAAGACCTCGTCCCAAACAACCATTTTCCGGCATCCTCACCGCAGGCAAATGCATCCGTATAGAGTAAATAAAACAACGGTCTAAGCCATTTATCTGCCTGTACTTGCTCACACTGCGTATTATGCGAATGCGCAATTCTTTTTTTACAGCCTCCAGCCCATCCTGCAAGCATTTCGATTGCTAATGTAGCACTATTACCATGTGCATGTAAAACTTCAATTTGATTTGTCCGTATGCATTTAATTAAACACAGTAAATATTTCAAAGTTTCAGTCTTTCGTGAGGGTAATTCAATCACATGGCATCCCAAATCTAGAATGGTTTTCTTTATAGTATTGTCACTTTTTATTGTTGACACAACATAAATATCAAATTTTTCGAGATTCATAGCCTGCAAATATGACATGATAACACTTGTTATCCCATCATACATTAAACCAACTGTGCTCACTATTATAATTTTCTTTTTTTTCATCATTTTTCAAACCTTCGAGTATATATTCATCCTCAAAACAACTTGTCTACCAGCTTTTCCAGTTCTTCATTGAACTTCGCATTGTTGCTACTCATACCATGTCCCATGCCTGCAACAATCTGGTAGTAGTTTGTTATAATGTCTCCAAGTGTCTCAACATCTTCTACATCAATAATTGTCCCCATGCGTTTTTCCACATTCCGCGCAAATTCTACCTGGTGATTATTTACATGTTCATCGAACTTGTGCTGGCGTGGAACAACAATCGGAGTTTTTCCAATCTGCAATGGCATAATGAAACTGGCCGGTCCTCCATGCGTGATCACAATGCGGGCTTCTTCTACATTCTTTATCATCTGCTGATACGGAATTAATTTACTCCACTGGCAATACTGAGGTTCATATGTACTGAAACCAGTTTGAATAATTACATCTTCCTGAATCGTGCCATTTTTTTTTAATTCATCCATTTTCTGAACCAGACGATTAAACGGCTGCTCATGTGTTCCTACTGTTACAAAGATCATTTTTTCTCCGCCTTTTTAAAAAATACTTCCAAGATTAATTGCTTTCGGATAAACTTTTTTCTGCTCTTCCCACTGAACTACAAACTTGTCTGTAATCGGATATACCATTTTTCCAGTCATTGTCGGCTTGTCAATGCGATCAAAAACCTCAATATAAATAAGCTTTGCTCCCATTAACTTCCCAATATAAAAAAAAGGTACTGCAACCGCCGCACCACACGAAATAATCAAATCCGGTTTTTCTTTATGCAGTACTTTCCATGCAATTTTTGTATTTTTAATCAACGCTTTCAGGCTACGATTTGTCGGATAATAGCACGGATACATTTTTTCACCTTCCAGAAGACTTCTTGCATCCTCTTTATCAAAAGTGACCCAGAATCTGTCTTTATTTTTCCAGAATGGTTTAAGCATATATAAATGCGTAAGATGTCCACCTGATGATCCTACCAAACAAACTTTCATATTTATTTCTCCTCAATTTTCACTTACTGCTGATTCAACAAAATAAAAATCAAGTTTTTCTAAAAAATAACTTCAAACACACTCCCTCGCCTGAACGCACATACGCTCAGACCAGTTCTTTCTTCGCCGTGCCCATGCTTTTTCAAAAAAGCACACACACGACAGGCGGTGTTCAACCTGACATTGTTTATCGCTGATAAGCAATGTTTTCTGCTTTCGCTTTTGTCGGCACGGCAAAGCCGATGCACTAACCTTATGGCACCTGGTTATCTGGTATGCCATAGGGTCAATCCACCTGCTCTTTTGATGTGCTGACTTATTTTGTTTGTGTCTGTCTGCCAAACTGTGTCAGACATTTTCTGCCCAGATTCCTAGCTGCATTCAGATATCGGTTCGTCTGATGTCCATTGGCGCAGCAGCATAGTTCTGTTCTGGTGTCAGTCCGGATGATCTCTGCACCACACTTTGCACAGATTTTGCTGATGCCGGTGGCGTGGACTTCGATAACGATGATTCCGTTTTTCCATGCTTTGTAGTCCAGATACTGGCGGATCCTGGTGCTTAAATGGAGAGGGCCCCAGTTTCCTGAGCCTTTCATGACGTTTCTGGAATATTCCTGGTTATAACGTGGAAGTACGATCACGGAGACGTCCTGCTCTACGGCAAAACGGAGGATCTGGCTTGTGACCTGGTGTCCATAGTGTTCAGAAAGATGTTTCAGATGCATCCAGTATTTCTGATCAACTCTGCCTGTCTGTCTGCCTCCGGTTGCTTCCTGGGACTTCTGGATCTTTTCCAGAAGCTTTCTGCAATGGTGGCTGTATTCATTTCCGCCTTTCCAGAACTTCACTGCGATCTCCTGACCGGTTCCGTCCAGAACAACGCCTACCGCAAAGGCATCACTGTTTGTAAACTGAATACAGAGTATCCTGCATCCTGCCTGCATCCTCTGACGTACGGTTGCTGTATTTTCATTGTTCTGACGTACTGGAACATGCAGCATGTCATATTTGTATTCAAAAACTACGGATGGTGACATGAGTCTGGCGTTTTCCGGAAAGTCTCTGCCTGACAGACGGCAATGCATCCAGGTCCATGTGTCTCCTGTCCAGACACGCAACGTGATCTCTTTAGCGGAAAAATCCTGATACATTCCTTTGTAATAGGTAACTGCTGCATTTAGTTTCTCGGCTCTGCCGATCTTCTCATCCTGGGCAAAACGGCTGAGATAGCTTTTGGCTGAAGCAATTCCTTCATTGGCTGCTGCTCTTCGAAAATACAGTGGAATCTTTTGCCAGGGGAGGGGATCTGATGGTATGCGTCCGCCTCGTCCCGGAATGCTCATGATCTCCAGCTCGCGTAAAGTCTGCTGGCTTCCCATTTCCCAGAGATCCGTATGATTCAGAAGCAGGTTGTAATAAAATTCAGCGATCCGGTTATAAAATTCCTGTGTGGTCCGCAGCCATTCCGGATGTCTGCACCAGAGATGCAGTCGCCAGGTTGTGATGCTGTAGCCGCTTTTTCCGGTGTTTTCTTTTTTGCCGGTTTCCGGTTCTTTCATTTTGGTTCTCCGTTTTTCGCAAAGAAAAGTCATTATAATATAACTTATCTAAATTATTATTTTTGTCACTTATCATTTCCATAAGCGACAAACAGGCCGGAAACCCGTATAAATGAGGACTTCCGGCCTGCTTTGACCATAATTCTGACTGCTAATAGTTCAGCTTTTCCATGCACTTCTGCTTTTGTTTTATGCTGCTGTGCACATAAATATCCATGGTGATCTTGACGGACGAATGTCCCAGAATTTCAGAAAGTGTCTTGCTGTCAAATCCCATTTCCGTACAACGGGTGGCAAAAGCATGCCGGAGAGAATGAATGTTGATACTGGGGATTTCACATTGCTGAAGGAGCTTCTGGAATTTACGCTGTATATTTCTGGGCTCCATACATTTACGATTCGTACCCGTCAGCAGGTATGAATCAGGTTCAGCAGCAATCCGCTTCATTTTTTTCAATAAAAAATCAGGGATTGGAATATCCCTGATGGATGAGACTGATTTAGGAGGACCTATCATTAAAACGGTTTTGGGTTCGTCATCAGATTCACCAGAATAATCAAGATTTTTTATCCGTGAGATCGTTCGCCTTATATGTAGCAGCTTTTTATCAAAATCAATATCTTCCCACCGGATACCGCTGAGCTCTGCTTTTGTCAATATAAGTCTAAAAAAAATTTGCTTTTAATTCGCAAAAAGCA
>OLQQ01000044.1_pt1 | contig 90257 bp, 83 predicted proteins | sample 1672041 | NCBI WGS metagenome assembly OLQQ01 (sample SAMEA3136639, study PRJEB25190) | human gut metagenome
CTTTTGTGGCGGCAGCCCTTTGTTGTTTGATGTGTTAAGATGAAATTTTTGTGTAAGTATCGGCGACGTTGGAGGGGAAATTCGCTGTATTATAGTTTCCGTTGAAGGTTTCACCGGCGGTGTTCTGCCAGGTGCCGTAAAGCGCGTACTCTATTCCGACGAATTTGAACGTGGTGCCGGTAGTGAAGCTGGTGAGGCCGGAACAATCATAGAACATATGTCTCATATCCGTCACATTCTGTGTATCCAGCGGAGCCAAGTCCAGGCTAGTCAGACCGGAGCATCCGGAAAACATGTTATTCATATTCGTCACTTTTGACGTATCCAGTGGCGTTAAATCCAGGCTTGTTAGGCCGGAGCAGCCGGAGAACATCCTACCCATATCAGTCACGTTCTGTGTATCCAGTGGCGTCAAATCTAGGTTAGTAAGACCGGAGCATCCTTCGAACATTTCATGCATACTCGTCACCTTCTGCGTATCCAGTGGCGTCAAATCCAGGCTAGTGAGGCCGGAGCAGCCGGAGAACATGTGGTCCATATTCGTCACATTCTGGGTGTTCAACGGTGTCAAATCCAGGCTCGTCAGGCTGCGGCATCTGTAGAACATATAATTCATATCTGTAATGTTTGATGTATTTAAAGGCGATAAACCTATATTTGCAAGCCTCTCACATCCTTCAAACATTCCATATACATCAGCAACATAATTGCCATTGTCAAGAAGTAATCTAAGCCCACGAATTTTTTCATTTATTATTTTTAATTTTTCTGAGAACTTCGGAAGTTTTAGTTCAGACAAGTTTTGGCAATAACAAAACATATCTGACGCAAATGTGACTTCTTTTGCAATCATTCTTGAGCAGTCTATTTTTGTAAGTTTTATACAGCCAGCAAACATACATTCCATATACGTCACATTCTGGGTATCCAGTGGTGATAAATCCAGGCTGGTCAGACCGGAGCAACCGCAGAACATGTAACTCATATCCGTCACGTTCTGCGTATCCAGTGGCATTAAATCCAGACTGGTCAGACCAGAACAACCGGCGAACATATTACCCATGTTTGTCACATTCTGTGTATCTAGCGGAGTCAAATCTAGGCTTGTCAGGCCAGAGCAGCCGCGGAACATTAAATACATGTCCGTTACGTTCTGTGTATCCAACATCTTCAAGTCGATTTTATGAAGTTGACTTTCGCCACTAAACATATCCCTACTGTCCTTTGCCGCCTGTATCTTTACGCCCGGAATCTGCGTAGACACCTTCATGACCGTTCCTGCGTCGTCGTTCAGCCATGCGACAACACCACTATCCCCGTCCGCGTCTACGTCAATACTCGCTTTGTCTTTTGGTTTTACCTCATCGGTAAACACGATTTCAGTAACCGTATTTGGGGTTAAATAATTGAAAATATTATGTCCTTTTTGACCGATATATCCTTTTATCTCAAACGTCATCTCTTTCGCCCACAAATCCAAATCCCCGGTCAGTTCAATCTGCGGAACTCCATCATCAGAAATCTCTACTTTGTTTTTACATGTCTTATCACTGTACCATCCAACCCCGGTCCCGACCGCTTCTCTATAACTCCCCTCTACAATCTGCCCGGAAGAGTTGTAAACCACCATATTCTCATCAGTCCCGTCGGCGAACTTCAGCCCGTTCCCGTGGAACGTGACGGTATACCCCTTTGTGCTCTTGCTCGGCTTTTCAGTGCTTAAATACATGTCCGGGATTTCACGTTCCGCATTGGTCAGTCCGTCATCCCATTTCTTGATGATAGTCACTGTCCCGGCTGTCTTGTTATCCTTGAAGTCGTAGATACCCTCTCCGGAATCGCTGCCCTCCCCATTTTCTTCACTTACGCCATCTTTACTCCTGGTACCCCCCCCCCGAAATATTCTAACTATTCTGATTACTTACATCTGCGGCATAAACCCTGACCACCAGTCCATGCCCGTTTTCAGGCATCATCGCTGCACCGGCCATCACCGCTGCCGCCAGTGCAATCCCGGCAGCCATTTTCTCAAACATACATCTGTTTCTCATTTTCTTCCTCCTTCTGAATCAATCTGTATACACTTAATATGCAAAAAATAGAAATAAGCATATACAAAAATAAGATTATTTTTTTCTTACTTCAGATTTTGCATTTTGTAAATAGTAAATATAGGAAATAGAACAAAGGAGGTTTTATTTATGATTTTCGAAAAAGAAGAGCGATTGGCTCACAAATTGGAAGACAATAAAAATAACAAAATAGATGCTTTAAAAAATGAACTATCAGAACGGCTTAAAGAATTGTCATTAAAAGAGCCGGAAGAACAGCAGGCATACATTAATAACTTATATCGTGGCTTATCTCAGGCTGGAACCGATAAACTTAACAAAGTGCTGGACTTATATAACAAAGAAGCAGACTGCGCTCTGAAAACTCATGATGAAGTAATGGATGGCTACCAACAGACCATACATGAAACCGTGGCATTATTAAATAAATACGGAACTGAATTTGGAAAGACAAAAGAGACTGATGACTTTATAAAATCACAATTTGCAGAATTGATGAGTAATGTAAAGAAGCCAGATTTGCAGGATGTTATTGACTCAATCGGCCGTGAGATGGAAAGAGAAACAGAGAAACAAGGCTTTGAATCTGATATAGATAAAGCAAAAAAGATGGTCTTAAATAATATCGTAAAAGAATACGGAACAAATAACAATGTAAGGCTATTTGTATCAAATCCGATTAAGGCAGAAACAATCGCAGAGGACCTTATGAAAATACTGCAAAATGGAGATAAAAGAGCCAAAGAACTTTCAGACGAAGAGCAGGCACAAACGAAAGCACAGACAATCACAGACTTCAAGTTTGCCATACTGGAAACAGAAAAAGTATCGAATCCGGCTGATTTTCAAGCAGCCATAAATGTCCTTGACAAACAACTTGATTTTGAGGGCCGCAAAGCGCTGGACTCCGCAATCAAACACAATAACAAAACAAATCAAAATAAATACGAAACACATAGGATTAAATTAACCGAAAAGGAAAAAGATTCATCATGGCAAAAGTTTGAAGACAACAGCCGTATGAACCGCCGGTTAAAAGAAATGCAGGACAGCCTAAAAGAATGGAAAAAGAACCTTGAAAGGCCGAAAGATAAGTACGATACGGGATTCATCAATTTCGCCCTTCGTACACTAACAAACCTTGAAAACTTGATTACAGAAGCGGTGACGTTTATAGCGGATTCAATAGCGTATCATACACCTTCTAATACAGCAGACAAAGATAAAAAAGAAGAAGAAAAACAGCCTGAGCATGATGCTTCCGAATCTCCATTTTATGGAATAATGAAAGAGGCTTATAAAACAAAAGGTATCACACAGGCCTGCTTGATGACTTCAGGAATACTCACGAAAGAAGAAGCAGAGAATATCTTTGTTATGGACGTTTCATATATCAGGGCACAAGGAAAAGAAACGCAGAAAGAGTTGTTTGATAATTACGTGCAAGGGCTCACGCAGGCTATGGGTGCTTCTGAAGATAAGGTAAATGAAGAAGTAAAAGTACAGCTACAGTCATTTATTGCAAAATATGAAGCAGGACAATATGAAGCAGATATTGAAAAAAACATTAAAGACGGATGCTCCTGGGATAAGGTGTATAAATTTGAAGAATGGAACAAAAGGGCTGAGCAGGCTGGAAAGACTTTCAATACAGAAGTAAAAAGTAAAGAGGTAAAAAGGGAGGAAAAAGAAGTTCCTGACAAGCCAGAATCCTCCGGCTTCCGAAATTACGCCGATGGATGTTATAAAATTGCTATGGATGTAGTAAGAAAAACAATAAATAAAGAATATCCAAATGCGGATGCAGCAGTCAAAGACATGCACGACCGAATAGAGTCATTCAAGGCTGAATCAAATATGAGGGATAACCAAGTCGTAAGATACTCCAGGCTAACAAATATCCTGGCGGACGAACTTGCCGCACGGAACGGAACCAAAGAGGCCAGAGATATTATGTCAAAAATATCTGAAGGCTGCGAAAAAACAACTGGTGTGGACCGGGCGATGGACTTACTGAAGGCATCTATGCAGGAAAGCAAAGGAGAAATACGTCAAGTTTTTCATGAATATTTAGAGAATACACTTGGAAAGATGAGTACTGAAAAAGAAAAGCAAGAGTTTATTACGAAGATGGCTGAAAAAATTCCACTAAGTTACGACAAAGGCTCTTTTGGATATAAGCAGCAGTTCATCTTAGCAAATGAAGCCAGGGAATTTGGCTTAAGGGCAGAAGGCAAAAAAGACTTAAGTAACAACAATGACGTAAGGCGGGTTGCCGGCTATGTGGCAGATTTATATAAGAAACAGGCCAACGGAGAGAAAGGCATCTCTGCCTATAAGGCATATGTTGCGTTATGTGAGCGGTGTAGCACTACTGAAGAAAAAGACCTGGTAAAAAACACCGTGCGTGAGAAATTAAGCAGAGAGACATACGCCCTGACGGCAATGACGAAAGATATTATTCGATATGAAAAAGAGTATGTGCAAGACTTGAACAAAGTAAAAAAAGACAACACCCGAAACGACGCTGGCGAACTTGGCGCATTCGGAAAAAAAGCCAAAGAAGACATGGAAAATATTACGACAATCAATGCGGACCAAGAAAAAATGCAGCAAAGGATAGAACCGATAGCAGTACAAATGGCAGATGATTTTAACAGGTGCATTGATGGCAGTAAAGAGCAGTTTATCAACTGGTGCAGTGGCCGGTCGTATGAAGAGATAAAAACCGCCATTGACGTTATAGACAAGAGCATGATAAGTCCGTCCGGAAGCGTTGACTTTGCGAATGCCATAGACGCCGTTTCAAAAGACGTGGATGGCATCGGACAGAAGGATATCCCGAATAGTAATGCTATTATTAACGATATAGATATTGAGTTTGGTGATTTTGATATGGATTTTGACGAACGGTAAATATCTATACCTGCGCGCAGAAAAAACACTGCGCGCTTTTTTTGTTTCCCTAAAATCTAGCATATTAACGAAGTAGATTAAAGATAAGAAAGGAAGCAAGAAAAATGACAACAACAAGATTTAAAAAGAAAGCAACAGGATTAATTGCAGTATTTTTTGCAGTGGCAGGTCTTTGCCTGAGCCCGTTGAATGTACTGGCAGCAGATGTGGGCACACCCGACGAAGAGACTTATTACAGCATTGTAGTCCCTGACGGAAATGTCAGCCAGGAATCAGTCGACAGAGCAAATGAACTGTTAAATGCGTTGCCTGAAGGCTTACTTGAGAACTTTGTAAACGACGGCTGGTCTATCTATGTTACAGATAAGGATATTGATTCGACGTTCTTTGGCGGTCAGTATGGTTCCGTAATGGGTGCTACTTTAGAAGACTTAAGCGCTATCTATATAGAGCAACGAAGTAAAGCAATAGAGGAATCAACAATACATGAGTTCGGGCATTACGTAGATGATACCGAAGGATATCTGAGTGATACGCCTGAATTTGCACAGATTTACAATGCTGAAAGCGCAGCATTTGTAAATGCATTTAATGTTAATTTTTATTATGACGTTCACGAGTTTTGGGCAGATGGTTTCTATCGTTACTATGACGGTGAGAGGGACGCCCTGCAGCGTTCTTGCCCTCAGCTGTATGCCTATATAGAAAACACTGTTAATTCGTTGTGCTAGCAAGTCATATAGAAGATGATGGATTTTGCCATCATCTTTTTTCATTTTTTTTCGCAAAAATATCACCTTTATATTTTTTTTCGTCATATTAATATAGAACGAAAGTCACAGACAGGCATAGCTGTCCGACGATAAAAAAAATAAATGAGAAAAGGAGATTAAACAAAATGGAACTCCCATTAAGAATCAAGTATTTTGATAAAAATATTGAAAAACTAAAAAAGACAGAAAAAGGAGACTGGATTGACTTAAGAAGTGCGATTGACATTTCATTAAAAAAAGGAGATTTCGCGCTTATCCCTCTTGGAGTCGGGATGGTCCTTCCTGACGGATATGAAGCACACATTGTGCCAAGGTCAAGCACATTCAAGAACTGGAAAATCATCCAGACGAACAGTGTAGGAATCATAGATAATTCATACAGCGGAGAAAATGACCAGTGGATGATGCCGGTATATGCGGTCGAAGATACGAAAATCAAGAAGAACGACCGTATCTGTCAGTTTAGGATTTTAGAGAAGATGCCTGCCCTTGAAATCCAGGAGGCGGAACACCTAAACGATGTATCCCGCGGTGGATTTGGAAGCACAGGAAAAAATTAAAAAAAAAGGAGATAAAATTATGGCTTATAAAACCCCAGAACAGATGGTAAACCTGATTATTGAAGAAAATCTTTTAACAGACGCTTGCATGACGATTATCGATGGCAGGAACGAGTATGGATTCCATGCAGTAGAGATTCCGCCGGATAGCATCAGACCGATTGGAAGGAACCGCGTGAACGTCTTGCTTAATGACAGTGGGAAAAATATTTCCGTTCCAGTAACACTTCCAGATACAGATAAAGAATACAGCCTTTGGCTAATGAGTTTCATTGAAGGAAAATACGAGGTTATTTGCGTCCAGCACGACCCAAGCAGCGAAAGTAAGACCGAAATGAAAAAGAAAGAATACCTGTCAGTCATTGCATTCTTTCTTGACCATTATAAAATCGGGACAAGAACAAAACTTCTTGGTGTTCTCAAGAACGGCTACGCTATGTTGAAAAAAGAAATCGGTGACAACAATGCATATGACCTGCTGCGTGATTATATGAACGAAAGTCTTGTTGTGCAGCGTGCAGAAGAGATGCCTGATAAGTATGGCGTTCGTTTCAAATTCCATCTTAACGATTAATTTTAATCTGGTAACGAACCTAGCAGAGTCAATAGGCCTATTGAAAGAAGCAGGCGCAGGCCGGCTAAGTGATACGCCGGCCTTAAAACAATCTATAAGGAGGAAATGCTATGTATTCACAGCTTTCAAATTTATTTGCTGGAATGGCAGTAATTTTTGTGGTATTGATTGCTTACTTTATTGCTTCACTTATTGCAAATTATATGCTGCTTGGCAAGATTGGCAGAAAAAAGTGGCCAGGACTTATTCCTTACGTGAACGACTATTTTTTGTTTGATTCATTTTGGAATAATAAAGTATTTGCAGCATGGATTGTTATGTACATATTAACCGTTTTGTGCGTCAAAAGCAACAATCATACGCTTGTCATTATTGGAATGATATTATCAATCTGTAACTTCATTCTGAGCATCATGCTGTACAGCAGAATAAGCAAGGCTTTTGGGAAAGGGGCTTTATATACACTCGGTTTAATTATCGTCTATCCGGTATTTGCTATTATCCTTGCTTGCAAAGGCGAATTAACAACGGATTTCTCAAACGAGTTATCCACGAAGATGTCAGAAAGACATGCTGAAAAATAAGAAAAAACAGGAGGTGATAGTATGTTTTGCAAAAATTGCGGAAAAGAAATTGATGACAAAGCGGCAGTCTGCCCGCATTGTGGAGTAGCACAGAACGAACAGCAGCCAATTGACGACAGTGGAAGCATTGGGTGGGGCGTCCTCGGATGCTGTATTCCTGTTGTTGGCCTTATCCTTTTTCTTGTTTGGCATGACACAAAGCCAAAGAATGCAAAGGCCGCTGGAATTGGAGCTTTAGTATCTGTCGGCATTGTAATACTGTGGTATATACTTGTCGCAGTGGTTGGAATTGGTGTAGGCCTTGGCTCTGCATCGTTTTAATGATTTTCAGTAACCTAATTAAGCAACACAAGCCCTGCATTTCATGCAGGGCTTGGTTTTTTTATAGAAAGGAGAGGGCAGGGTAGATTAAGTTCTGCGATAATGATAATATATATGGGTAACAATACGCTGAGCAGATGGCTGCCAATTATATTCGGATGCCATCAAAAACCTGAAAGGTCATTTTTTTACCACGGAAAGCAATTCCCTCTATGCGCCAGATGCACCGGCGAATTGGTGGGAATATCGTCTGGCGTCATATTATTCTGGTTTTGGAAGCCATGCCTTGCAATATCTGTCTCAATCATGATTCCTATGCTGATTGACGGATTTGTGCAACGGCTGACGCCATATGAAAGCACAAACGCAAGGCGTTTCATTACAGGTTTCTTGTTTGGATTGGGTCTTGCATCAATATTTTTGGTGTCTGTATCGTCTACGTTCGCAAACGGATACAGGTACGGACTTGAAATTGGAAAAAATATAAAAAAATAAAAGATACAAAAAAGGCCGGAAAAATCCGGCCTGAAATAGCAAAATAAAATGCAGAAAACCATATATCTCGGCTCTCATTTTACAATCTGAATGATGTTTTTGAGCTGTCTTCATCCATCATACTTAAAATATATGCAGAAACAGATGTAGCGTTAATCTTATTCGCTTCTTTTAATGTATTTTTAAGTGCATTTTTCGTCATCAATCCGGTTTTGATAAATCCAATCAGAGCCTCTTCCTTACCATCTTTTAATAAACGTTTAGAAATTGACGTACTGACACGTTTAAGATATGATGCAATTCCTGAATCTTTCGTGTACTGATATATCTGAATCGCGATATTTTGTTTGACGTCTGAAGCAACTCCCATTTCGTATGTATGCCCGGCGAATTCATCGCTGTAGCCATAAACAGAAATCTCACTGCTGACTTTATTAATGCCTTCGTTTGTCATATATTTTGGAAGATATAAGTCTCCTTCTCCTTCATATTCAATCTTGACAATATCTGATAACTTTTCAGCATTTGATTCTAAAGACGGGTCTTTCGCAACAGCACAGATTAGTCCAAATGGATTACCTCCTTTTGCAATCTTGATGTCTTTTACTTCGCTCATAGCGCTTACACCAATCCGTTCCACTGTCGCAGGTATCGATAACCTTTCCACCTTTGTATCAACAAAAGCCAGTTCGCCGATAGATATAAGCCCATTATGAAATATGATTTCTTTAAGGTTACGGCAATTTAGGAACAATCTGTTTCCAATAGACTCAACCTGTGATGGGATATCTGCTTTTTCAATTGAGGCACAACTTCTAAAAATATTACTTGAAGATTCAGAACCGATATGCCGAATTCCATGACCAAAATCAATATTTGCGAGGTTCTCACAGCAGTCAAAAGCAAATGGACCTATTTCCTTTAATGAATCCGGGAATTTTATAGCTGAAATATGACTTTTTGAAAATGCTTGTTCGCATATATATTCTGTACCGTCCGGTATATCTACTGTACCGTCCTTTCCACGCGGACAAAGAATCAGCGATTTTCCATCCTTGGAATAGAGGATACCATCAACGGTTTTATAATATGGATTCTCTTTATTTATGTGAAATGCACTAAAATTGTATCCGTTATAGTTCTGTTTGTAACATTTTGTAAAATCATATACTGAAGTTTTTTCGACTTCATCTATGAATAATTCGCATCCATTCGGACAGGAAGGCGAAAATAACTTGTTTATGCTTTTGAATCTATCCAAGTGGATTACTTTTACATTGCTAAAATCTGCATAACGGCTGATGTAGGAAATAGCATCTCCAATATAAATCTCAGGCGCATTTGGATTGATATTTGCAAGTACAGAACCCGCCATGACTATTGGCTCTTTATAACTTGGCATAACGAATAGCGAACCAGCAAAGGCCTTGTCCTCAATATAATCAATCTTATTGCTATTCACTACTGTCGTAAACATACATCCAGAAAACGCATATCCATTAATCTGATTTACATTTTTAAGGTCTATGACGCTTCCAGGCTTTTGACAAAACGTATTATATAAAGTGTACTTATCTTGTGTACTGGAATGTCTGTGCATAAGCAGCGGACCACTCTGGAAACGTGTATTCTCAGATGTTACCATCTGTACATTTGGAAACATCTCGTTCGCAATCTCAATACTACAGATAGACGGCTTAATCTTTATCTCTTTAACGTCTGGAAACTGTTTCAATACTGATTTGAGATACACACATTGATACTGTCCACCGAATTCATTTTCAGCAGAAAAGGTTATCGTCTCAACTCCATCAGGAATATCGATGTCAACAATAGCTCCACCATGACCATCAAAATATAACGTGGCTCCGTCTTCCGTTTCCATAGCATAGTATTTCATTTTTAGCTTCCTTTCTTTTTTTATTTTATTTGTTCTTACATCTTTAATATGGCAAAAAAAATAGAATAAAAAAATAAGCAACCTTATTTTCAGTCATTTGTGGATTTGGCATATTATCAACGTAAACCATAAATACACAAAGAAAGGAATTAAAAAAATCATGAAAAAAACAATCATTGCAATAACAGGAAGAACAGCAGCAGGAAAAAGCGTTGTCGCAAAAAAAATGGCTGAGAGATTAGGGCTGAAAGTTCTGCAGTCATACACGACAAGACAGCCAAGACCTGATGAACTGGCAGATATGGAACATTCAGACCATATTTTCATCTCCAACGAAGAGTATAACAAACTGCAGGATATCGCCGCTGAAACTGAAATTAACGGTTGTCGGTATTGCACCACAGTTGAGGTCTTAAACCAGTGCGATTTTTATGTGATTGACCCAGATGGCATTGATTACTTAAAAAAAGAACACGGAAAAGAGTTTCATATTGTGCAGTTTTACATCTACGCTAATGACAAAATCCGGAAAGAACGGTTCCTGCAGCGTGGGAATACAGAGAGCGATTTTGAATCGAGAAATGATGATGAATCAAAACAGTTTAATGCATACGAACAGAACCACAAGTACGATATCATTATCTACAATAACAGAGATATTGATTATGCATTAAATATGATGGAGCCTTATATCAAAATCATCCTGGAAGACAGGCTGAAAGAAATTGAGGCGAAAAAGAACGGGACTTGGGTAGAACCGCAGGTTGAAAAATCCGAATCTGACAAATCTGAAGAAAAACCTGAAGAAGAAGACGACGAAGCCCTTTCTGCTGAAGCGGAAGAGGGTGCATTAAACAAGGACCCTTCAGTTGTCAGCATGGAATCTGTCGACAAAGAAGAGTTAGGAACAGAGCAGAAAGAGACAAATGACCCGTTTAGCCTTGACGAGGATTCAGAGGACGTCTTAGATATCTTTGACAATAAAGGTTCAGACACTGAAAACAGTTCCGCAGAAGAAGACCTGGAGACAGAACCAGAAGCGAGAAAAAACGACGAAGAGGATAAATTACCGAAGACAGACGATGGTAATTTAGACCCATTCAGCCTTGACGATACTGACTTCGATGATTCTCCAGTAAATCTGGACCAGTTACCGGGTTCCGAGCTGGATAGCGCTATGAACATGGCAAGCGATACAGATAACGAGACAGAATCATCCGAATCGGAGCAGCTACTTGAAGCAAAAATGCCAGAGACTTGCAAGCAGGCAGAAGAAGCATCAGAGGGAACTGATGCTTGTGAGGAAGAGGACGACGAAGATGAAGAGGATGCGATTCTTCTTGATTAACGGAGAACGGAAGTCCCCGGCCGACAAAAGTTGTCCGCGGGTCCAATGTTCCGGTTTTAGCTTCGCACGCGGGTTTGAATCCCCGTTCGAAGCCTGGTTACGAGCGCGAAGCGCGAGTTATCAACGAATTGGGATGACGGTTTACCCGTCATCCTTTTTTTGTGCGATATATGCCCGATAAAATCCACAAAAAAAAGTTTTAAAAAAAATGTTCTCTTTTTTATTTTATTTAGCATATTAAAACTGTCAGCAAAAAAGACGGGCTGACATGGAGCCCTGAAATGCCGCCAGATATGACGGAAAAACAGTTCAGGGATGACATTACGAGGATGGATACATTCAACCACATAGAGGAATCTTTTGTAATATGGCATTTGGTTTTATCAATTCGCACGCAAAAAAATATATAAAACCAAAATTTAAACAAAAAAACAGCAAAAAAAGGATGTGAAATGAGAAAAAGTGCTGCCATGGTTACCGTGTGGTTATAAAATAAATTACATACTGAGAAGTCATGTCTACCAAGACTGCATATCTATTCTTTACGCTGTATCTTCTTTGATACTGAAGGCTGTTTCTGTTCGATGGCTGAAGAACTTGATTCTGCGAAAAGAGTTGATATGTGATGCGAACGAGACTTTAAAAACGTTAAGTGAACGGCCGAGCCCGAACAGTCGGCGGGGCTGTGTTAATGAAAATCTTACATTGATATAGTCCAAAGGGGTTAAGGAGTGCTGCAAGACCTCTGCCTAAGGGTTGGATTACAACGACCTAGAAGCGTAGCTTTGAAAAGGGCGATGCTCATACTTTTTCTTGTCTGGAAAAAATATGGTTAAAAGTAGAGCACGGGGGAGTTCATGGAATAAGCATGAATGCCCGGGGTGACCATGTAAAGTATAGAAGTATACGCCATGTTGAATAGATTAACATATTTAGCCTGGTTGGGTAGCCAAGACGGATGATATGAGCGAAAGCAAAGGTGTGAGGGCCGGGAAATGCTATCTGGTGGATTTGACCCGCAACCTATTCACGGAGCAGATAGATTTAGCCACACCAGGATGAGGTGAGAGCCTCTGAAATGTCATTGTAATATTATAAAAACACTGCTGAAAGCGACATGAAAGAACAAGCGTTACATCAATTTACAAGAAAGAAATAAGAAAAAAAATTGGCAAAATAAATATAAGAAAAACAGATTGATGTACAGTAGACCGTAAGCAGAACGTATTATAATATTTGGGTTGTCCTACGGGGCAGCCGGCTATTAAGATTACATGAAGCGAAACGACTGACGACCGACGACCTATTCGGAATGTTATTAGTTAAGCAGAATGGCATAGTTTCTTTCTTAAAGCATAGCAGATTTAGTCTGTTTTGCCGCATAAGGAGAAGCTATGCCAATTCGCTCAACTCCCTCCTCTCTCTGACCTGCATAGTTGGCATCCTCTAATTTATAGACAAAGCCAAAAAATCTTGGCATACGAAAATTCATTGAGCAAATACCGCGAATGTTTGTAAATCACCGGTATATAATGAACATACGGAAATTCGCGGTGTTTTGCGGACTTGGCTGGCCAAAAAGCAGAGATTTTCGTATGCTAAGATTTTTTTAGCCATGCCAAGAAAATTTAAATAATAGCAGCCGTACATAATTTTCTTGGCTTGGCTACACACATATATACTATATCTATAAGATATTTGTTCCTTCTGTCTGAGATAAGGAGAGAGGAGAGAGTGAGGGGACACGATATATTTGTCTTGTGCTAACATACGTTACACAAGATTTTTTTTTCGCGAAAATATGAATGTATAGCAAAATATGATATATGAGATATGAGAAATTAAAGAAAATTGCGATGGATTTGGAAGAAGTGTATATGACAACCAAGCTTGGCGGTGAGGATACATTCTTCCTGCCGTTCAACATGTGGCAAGGGTATTAATACCGGTTCCGGAATCCCTATCTTAAAAGACGAGTGCTGCGTTCATTACATATGGGATAACATCATCCCAAAAAAAGACTCCGTGCTTGAGGGCCTGAACCAGAACCAGGATTTCTTTTCGTTGCTGCTTGGAAATAATGAGATTAAGAAAGAAGTGCTTGGAATCTTTGCGGAAGAGATTTACAGAGGACTGAGAGCGAGAGGGTAGAAAAGACTGACTGCGGAAGATGTTTGTGTAAGGATGGCGGGCTTGGCTTGAAAAAACATAAGGTATATGTTCAAAGTGGTATGTATTTAAGAGGTCAGAAATGGCCTCTTCTTTGTTATTTTTGAGTTTTGATTATGCGATAAATTTGTCATATTAAAACTTGTAATAGTAATTTGTTTACGCCGTATTATTGGCGAGAAAGAGAGGAAAATATGAAGACAACAATGACACCCAGTTCACGTGGTTTAAACGTGAACTGTGAAATGGTAGAGGCATTTGAGGCAGTATTGCCTCAGTCTATTTTGGCGAAACTGGAGCCTTTTAGTTTTGCCATATGCTGTAAGGACGGTGGATACGTCATCTGTTTACAGAGCTTTAAAGCTCTTTCAGATGACGTATATCATGGTCCGTTGACAAAATATATAGACAAAAACAACTGGTTTGGTTTTGTCGACGACGTAAAGTCCAAGCCTGAATATAAGGCTAGACTTGCAGAGTTACATGTCCCGGCAGCTATAGCTCCAGAGATTGAACTTCTGGAGCTGTATGAGCAATGGAACGACTACAACGAGTATGTCATCGATAAGTTCACTGGTATACTGATAAGTCGTGCACGACGAGGGTTCCGATATCCAGAGACGGTACAATAAATATTGGAGTCTCAAAAAATATAGATTTATATGCCAAGGAAGCGACATTTGTCTTAAAGAGCGGCGATACATTTAATTCACTGATTCCTGATGAGACGACTGCAATATATTTTACTGATGAAGAAATGCCGGATGGCGCAGAAACAATTGATGTTGATGCTGACGGGGATTCAGGCGCTATTGCCTGGATGGAAGGCACTGTTATGAAGGTTTCAACACAGATTAGTGATGTGAAAGTTATTTCTAACGTAAACAGCAAAAATATGTTTAGTAAAAAGGTAAATCTGGAAGAAATTCATTTTGACAATATTGACACTTCAGCGACGACCAACATGCAGTCATTATTCCTGAATTGTTCAAAACTAAAGACTCTTGATTTGACAACATTCAACACATCAAAGGTACAATACTTCAACAGTATGTTCTCCGGATGCAGTGCCATGAAGCAGGTAAACGTTGAAAGCTTTGATACCTCCAATGCCACAACGTTCAATAGCATGTTTTACGGATGCAATAATCTTGAATCTGTTGATGTGTCTAATTTTAAAACAGACAAAGTGACTGATATTGGATATATGTTTGTGTCTTGCAGAACACTAACGAATTTGGATTTGTCAAATTTCAACACAAAGAATGTTTGGAATATGGCTTACATATTCCAGAAATGTAGTAATCTTGCATCAGTTAACTTCAGCACCTGGGATACATCAAAAGCAACAACGATGCAGTGCATGTTCTCCGAATGTGAGAAAATTACTGAGATTGATGTATCTCATTTTAACACAGCAAAGGTAACAACTATGCGAAGAATGTTCCATCGCTGCAGCAACCTTAAAATACTGAATGTTGATAACTTCAATACATCAAAGGTAAATAATATGGAAGCAATGTTCTACATGTGCAGCAATCTGCTTGAACTTGACATTGACCACTTTGACACTAAGAATGTAACAAATATGAGCATGATGTTCCTGATGTGTTCTAAATTAAACGTTTTGAATGTTAAGAACTTTGATACAGGAAAAGTCACGGATATGTCGTATATGTTTTCAACCTGTCAGTCTTTGACAGAACTGAATGTATCATCGTTTAACACATCCAATGTAAAAAATATGATGCAGATGTTTTATAACTGCAATAATCTAATTACACTTAACCTATCTTCATTTGATACAAGTAATGTGACAAACATGAATAAGATGTGGTATAACTGTAAAAGCCTGACGATGCTCGACTTATCAAATTTCAATACAACAAAAGTAACGGCTATGGACTGCACGTTTTATGCCTGTCACGGAATGACGATTCTAATTCTTGGCGAAAACTTTAGGCTTGTCGGTGAAACATATTCAATACCTGCAAGCAGTTGGATGAACTCTAGTGGCGAAATATTTGAATCTGACGGTACAAATTCAAATCTGCCGAGCAATGTGGCAGATACTTACAAAAAGATGACAAACTGAAGGCTGAAAAGAATCCCCTGGAAATGTTTCCAGGGGATTTTGCTTTTGTATGTTTGCTTCAAAAAAAAGCTACAGCCTTTCAAAACATAGCATACTATATATGTAAAAGAGAATCTCAAAAAAAATAATTAAAAAAATCTTCAAAAAACGTTACGCATCTGATTTTTTCAGCATACTATATATGTAAGGGCTAAACCCCGCGGTGCCGTTTCGGCAAACCGCCGGCCGGCAACAGACGCAAGGTTTTTGCCTGCGTCTGGAAACATGGGCTTTGCCGCAACGCGAAAGGTTAAGCGCTCTTCAGATTCCTCAGCGAGAAATTCCGGGGGAGGTATGGCGGTGAGGTGAAGACAGGCTGAACTGACACGGTGGTGTCAGAATGCACACTTGGTCTTCAGTATCCTGGGCTGAGGTTCTTTTGCAGGCAGAGCAGTAGCGGTGCTGCCAACTGCAGGCAAAAAAAAGAAAAAATAAAAAATTTTTCTTTCTCGTATCTTTCTGGAAAAACTTCAGCATACTATATCTGAAAGGAGAAAGAAAATGGCAGGAGACAAACTCCTTAAAAAAACTTTAAAAAGTTTTTCAAAAAAACGTTACATCTTTTGAATTATTTAGCATATTAAATATGTAAGCAAAAAGAGCGAACGAACCGCGACGAGTATCTACGGAGAAAACGGGGATTGTAGTCTTTTGATGCTTGCAGCAATATTTCGGCTTTTAGCAAATGTTACTTCAAATTATTGGAAAATACAAGATTACTGAAAAGGTTACTACATTTGCACCCACACGAAATATTTTTTTTAAGACTGGCGAACAGAGGGCTGTTTGTAACAATCCTCCCTTGGCAGTAGGCCTGGGCAAGGCCTTTCATTTGTTGACGGAGAACGGGAAACCGGCCGACAAAAAGTCGTCCGCGGGTCAAATGCTCCGGTTTCAACTTCGCACGCGGGTCTGAATCCCCGTTCGAAACACGCTTCGCTCAGTCTTTCGGCTTCGCTTGCCGCACTTCATGCACTGTACTTAGCCTTACGGCTTCGTTGGTCAGCAGCAAAAGCTGCTTGGTAACGAGCGCGAAGCACGAGCAATCAATAAAAACAAATAATGGCGTTTCGGCATTTCGTAAATGTTACTTCATTTATGATTATTGTATAACATAAATACTGAGTTGCAAAGACGATGAGATATGGATGGGGATTGAGCTTGAGCTCAGTCGAGCTCATGCCAATTGCGATTACTTAAATACATTTACCTCCACTCGAAATGCAAAATATTCCGGCTATGTAGTAAGCAAGGTATTCGTACCAGCCGAAGGCGGTTACTTCTTTGTAGAAAACGAAATTATACAGCAAATTATTTTTACCGCCACGATTACACGGAATGACAATTTATTTTGCGGCAGTTCTGTTATTGCAGCCGTGGTCAAGACTAAACGATTTCGGTTACTTCTTTATATAATACATACTTTAAAAGACAAATGGACATTTATATGTAATAAATGGCGCGTATGCGATATCATTAAGAAAAATTACCGATTCAGCGACTCGCTATGCGATTCATAGCGGCATCAGGTCTTTAGGCAAAAAAAAGCGTAATAAGAGAAAAGATTTGGTTACTACATATTAATAGAAAAGAAGAAAGTGGATATGGTCAGTGTATCGGAGCGGCCAACTTATAATTGGTAAGAGCGTGTATACGCAGACGAACAATGAATTTACCAAATTACTCACTCGCAAAAAAATATTTTCTTCTTGCAACGAAGCAGGATTCCTTCTTTTTAGCGGCAATCTTAAACGCCCATCGGCGTTTTTCGGACACGGTGGACGGCTTGGTTACTTCTCAAATGGATAATAAAGGATTATTTTGTTAAAACAGAATTTTGTAATGTGTGACGTCCACACACACGGGCAATAAAAGTGGACGCTTAGCAATGCAGGCCTGGCTGTATCCAGGGAAACAAATAAAATACCAAGTAACTTACTCGCAAAGAGAGAAAAAAGCGGTAGTGCCTTTTTAACAGGCATACCGCTTTTCTAATGTCCACAAAAAATATACCGGCAGATATCCGATTTTAATCCGATAAAGAGTCGTAAAAAAAAGAAGAGACAGCTTTTTAGTCTCTTCTAACATGCTATCAGGTCATCAGCATTTTTGATGATAATCTTATCATGCACATCACTAGCAGAAATCAGCACCTCAGATTCATTCCGCCTGGAAAAATATGCTAAAACATCTTTTTTGTATGCAATGCCTTTAATGATGTATCCATCTTCTCCAAATCTTTTTGAAAACCATTCGGCACCATCAAGCTCTCTGGTCCACGACATTCCCTCCGGATTTCTTCCAATTGCAACACCACGATATACAACAAATGAGTCAGGAAGACATAAGTATGTGTCATATTCCTCACAATTCATTAACGCTTCTTTTGGACACTGTTTAAACCATTTCGCAGATAGCGATACCGGTACATTTACATCTCCGTTTGGGTTTTCCTCTTCAACCCAGGCTTCTGAAAGAACCTTTGCAAAATCATTAGCTGACCAGAAGCGCCGGCTGAACTTGAGAAAAGTTAAATAATATGAAGGACGGAATATATACATCAGCATAAGTGGTTCTTCTGTCTTATCTATTTTCTGTTCGTATGCGGCGCAGGCTTCCTTAAATGCTCCTTCTGAATCTTTGATATTGATAATTTTTTCATTGTCAAACCAATATGGCGATTGGAATACTGGATGATTTACAATGAAATCAAACTCTGTTTCCGCAATCGGGAGGTAAAGCATCATTCTTGCCACATCCTTTAATCCGTTAATATCTGTTGTTTTTCTCATGATTTAATCCCCTTTCTTTTTGTTTGTTAAAAGAAATATGCTGGATTTTATATCGTTCAGAAAAGTGTATATCTATACATATACTTTTTATATTGTTCAAAAAGACGCAAGAATATAAACAACATTTTGGTAGGATTAATTCTGGTAATCTTGCTTTACCAGAATGAGATTTTGGTTTTTTTGATATCCCAATAAATAAAAAATGAATGAAAAAAAATTAAAGTGACAACTTGAGATAAATTGCTTTTTTTGTTTTTTTTCTTTGTTCTTTTTATTTTCTTTCACATTATTCCACATTCCATTTTGATTTCTCACTAAATATTTAATCCAAAGTTTCAAAAAATAAGCGTTCACGCATGTTTGAAACGATTTTATGCCTGCTGCCGGTTGGTTTTCTTTTAGCTCGGCCCAGACGCCCTTCGCCGCCTGACGGCGCCTTCGGGCTACGTTCATCTAATAATCTTTTTCTAAAAGTGGAAACACTTCTGAAATATCTTTTTTAATATCTTTTTTAATATTTTTCTGTTTTGTTTGTTTTTTTTGTTTTATTTTTTTCGTTTTGTTCTTGTAAAATATCCATTTTTTCTATCTTTTTAATTTGAAAATAGAATTTGTATATTTATCTTTATTTACCCTTTGCTTTTCTTTATTTTTCTTTTGTTTTTTATCGACGTGCGGGGAAAACCGCGGTTTACGAAAACATTTTTCTTGTTTCTATAAATTCTTTTATTTTTATATTTTTTCTGTTTTCTTTTGTTCTGCGGTTGCCTCTTTGCTCTTTATCCTGATGAAATTGAAGTGGATGTTTATTACTTTTTCTTTTGCACGATTTTTCTTCCTGTTTCGTCTTGTGAAGTATTTTTCTTAACTGCCACCTTTGTCTGCCGTTTGGATTTACGAAGAAAAAGAGGTGCAAAAAATATATGGCTGAAGGCGGGAGAGGGGTATTTTTGTGGGTATGCCTGCTGCGGAAGAATGCCGGCAAAATTGGGAGAGGAGGAAAAGAGCGTATGCATGTGTATACATAAAACCACCGAAAAAATATGCCGGCAAATGTATACATTTTTTTAAATATAGCCTGCCCGCTGGGAAGGCTTTTTGTGTGTGCATGCATGTGTGTACATTTTAAGTATCCTGCCGACAGCAGCCGGCAAAAAAAAGTGGGCAACATAGTGTATGCACTTCTCTTTCTTATACATCCGCTTTAGATATGCATTTTTATATATAAATACGCAGCCTTGTATATACACTTCTAACAACAAAATACACACATAAAGATATACATAAAAAAATATACAACGTCCAGCAAGCATATGCACTTTGTGAAATTAAATATATACGCAAGGGTATACATAAAAAAAGAATGTGCATGCAAGGGTATCCAGGCATAAAGAAATATACAGCCAAGCATATACAGCAAAAAAGAAGAAAAAAAAGAATGCACAAACAAGCATATGCACGGAAATAAAGTTAGCGGCAGTTGATGCAGTTGCGTTCCGAAAGCAAGGCGATATGTACACATAAAGATACGCATAAAAAGAAAAAGAAAAGAAAGATGTACAGATAAAGATATACAAAAAAAAGAAAAGGAATTGAAAAAGGGGATATAAAGTAAAAAAGAAAAAAATGTGAGTAGGGGGAAGAAAGTAGAAGTTGGAGGTGTACAGTAGGGATGATGTAGCCCGGAGGCGCCGTCAGGCGGCGGAGGGCGTCTGGGCACCGAAGACGAAGAAGTAAGGCTGCCAGCGGCAGAAAAGACGCAGGATTTTTTCTCACGGTGAGAAAAGCGGTGAGAAAAGCGGTAAGAAATCCGTTTTTTGTACCTCGTAAATTCCGGCATATTGAAATCGCAAAAAAACAAAAGAAGAAAGGAAAGAGTAATATGGAAAGAAGAGAGAAAAGAATGAGGGCAACAGGCAAACACATCTTATTAAAAGGAATCCTTGGGGTGTATTCCCTGTATGCATTCGCAGTTCTTGTGATGAGGCTGATATCATACAGACCGTTGCCGTTGCCGCTGCTGTGGATTGGTGAGGCTGGTTTTGCCGTCTCCCTGATGCTGCTTCCGAATGCAGTATCCGCTGAGGACTCAAAGAAAGATGAAATCTTTTTCGGGTCGATGCTGTTGCTGTTCGGAATGCTGCTGGTAGTTGGGGCAGCAGGGGTTTTCTAATGTTTGAAGGGCAGGCTTTTTGTCTGTCTCTTTTTTTTGTTTTTCTGTTTCGTGCATATTGGATATAAAAATATAACAAAGAAAGGAAAAATAAAATGAAAAAAAATACGGAGCAGGAAGCAGCAGGAAACGGCTGGATTGATAAAAATGGGGTACTGTTTTTGATGAGAGGCGATGCCTGCATGGATATTCAGGTAAAACCGCAGGTGGAAGAGGTTGACTTTGGAGACATGGAACATATATATCTGAAGAATCTTGACAACGAAACACCATTTCCGAATGTTAAGAGGCTGAAAATTAGCGGAGACGGAATCAAAACTATACAGATTTCAAATACGATGTTTCCGAATGTCCGGGAAATCATATCTACAAACCCGAAATATCCATCCGGGTCAATGCTGATAGAAAAAGCGGGAAATAATATGCATCTGCTCAATGCTTTTTGCTTGAATGAGGATGAGCCGCTGGACTTAAGTGGCATCGTTGCAATCCGTGATGATGCACTGGTTGGCTGTAAGTCAGACAAGGTCATTAATACGGAAGATGTTATATGGGTTTCAACAGATGCTTTTAAGGCATCCAGCATGGCATGTATGAAAAAGCCTTTTGTGGATGGCGTGCGAATGGTCGGCTCTATCGCGTGTGATTTTGATGCGGATGCGAAAAAGTATATCATCCCGGAAGATGCAACAACAATGGCGACGTTCTATGACTTTAATAGAGACGCAACTATGATTATAAATAGAAATTGCTCTTTCTTCGCTAACACGCCTTATTCTCCGCCGAATCATCTGGTTTTCACAAATACAGACCATATGGATGAACAAGACCTGAGATATCTGAAAAAATATGATGCGGAAATCAGAAATAACCATCCGGAATATACAATCATAGATGATGTTGTATACACAAAAGACATGAGCCGAGTAGTTGCGTGTTTTGAGCGTAAGGCTGGCGATATAGTAATAGAAGACGGTGTCAGGGAAATCGCAAGAAGTGCATTTTCAAACTGCTATTCAATCAATTCTGTATGGCTCCCGGATTCTGTTGAAAAAATAGACGAATTTGCCTTCAACGATTGCGTAAATCTTTGTTCCATGCACTTTGGAAAGAACGTAAAGCAGATTGGACGAAGTTGCTTTAGGGGCGACAAGCATCTGACTAAAACGGAACTCCCGGGAACAATAAAAGAGTTAACTAGTTATTCTTTTGCATACTGTATAACGCTGGATTCATTAAAAATAAACGAAGGAACACAATCCATACACCCAGATGCGTTTTTTGGTACTTACATAGAAAAGCTCTTTATCCCATCATCACTGAAATCGTTCCGTGAACTTGGTGCGGGTGAAATACGGACACAGGAGATTGTCCTTGCGACTGAGGATATTCCAGAAGATGTTTTCATAAATACAACCGCGACAAAGATAATAACACCATCCCGGGTAATATGGCTTCCGCTCAGAGAACTTATGACGCAGCCGGCGAAATGGAAAGTCAATCATCTTGTTAATTCACAAAGAAACGGAGAGATAGAACCTCTTTACAAATTCTGCGGTGGAGATGTTCAATATAAGCGATATTTTGCGTTTCACGCGTATGCTATCTCACAACAGGAAGAAACAAAAGCATACTTAAAAAGAGTAGGAAAGAACCTGGCTGAAAACTTGATTAAAGAAGGAAAAGAAGATGACCTTGCAAAATTAATGCAATACGATATTTTGTCAATTAACGTATTGAAGCAAATACAGAAGGCTCTGGAGAAAACGGACTGTGAAAGATTTGCTGTTGCAAAGGCGTATATCTTAGACAAGGTTGGACAGACCAAAAGTAAAAATAAGCTGACTCTGTAAGGTTACAGCCGCCTGGAATTTTCAGGCGGCGTTTTTTTGTGCGCATTCAAATTCCGGCATATTGTAAATGAACAATGAAACATCCAAAAAAGAATCGGAGGTTAAAAATGAACTTTTATACGGCAGATTTGCATTTTGGACAAGAATCACTGCTTGCAACTGGCAAATGGAAAGAGCGGCCATTTTCTACTTTGGAAGAAATGCATAAAGACCAGATTAAAAAATGGAATAAAAAAGTCACAAATGGAGATGATGTGTATGTCCTTGGAGATGTAGGTTCAAGAGGCTATCACCATATGCATCCGGAACTGCTGGCGCAGTTAAAAGGTCGGAAGCATCTTGTCCTTGGAAATCATGACGATGTCAGTGACCTGAGGGTGCGGCAGCAGTTTGTTGAGATTGTGCAGACGAAAAAACTGATTGACCCGTGCCACGGCCGAAACCAGAAGCTTCTTCTGACGCATTGTCCGTATATGATGTGGGAGGGTCAGCACAAAGGAACTATCATGCTTTACGGCCATTTACATAATACCATTGATGAAAAATTGTTTCAGAAATATCTGAAAGAGTACAATCAGGACAGGGTACCAAAAGAAGAGAAAAAAGAAACTCTTTGCCAGGCTTTCAGCGTATGCCAGTGCTTGTGGGATTTTGAGCCTGTGACACTGGAAGAAATCCTGAAAAGAGCAGAAAGAGGTGAAGAGAGCCCTGCTTACCGATAAGAGAAAGATGAGAGGTATTTTTAAAAATTTGTGTTTTTGGTACTGCATCGCAACATTCCTGATTGCCTTTCTGGCGTTTGTCGGGTGGATAGTCCCGGCATGGATACAGGCGGTAGAGTTTTCTATGTTCCTGGTTGTATCCTTGCTGACAGTGCATTACGGATTTGGTAGGATACTGAATGCGATGATGGTTTTGTGTGGATTTTTGCTGATAGCGAGTTTCTGAAAAGCGGGCGGCGATTTGTGCTGCCTGCCTTTTTTGTGCAGCAGAAAAGTCAGCATATTGTATACAACTTGGAATAAGAAGGGAGAAAACGATATGGACAACAAAAACAAATCCCTCTGGGATGAGATGGTCTCAGAAGTCAAAAAAGAGTTTACGCCGGAAGAGGTCAAGAAGATGAAAAAGCAGAAAACGAAAGCAGCGTGGTGGTATCAGGCCGGTTTTTATCTGCTGTTGGCAATCGCTGTTGCAGTTGGCATTATCAAATGCTGTATACAGATTGCAATCCCTCTGTGGTGCCTATGGCCGGCAGAAGCCATTTATGTATTTTTTGCCGGACTTACGCCAAAAGCCGTACAGGCATGTGATGAAGAGAATCAGGAGACGGCGGCAGAGTTTACATTTCTTGGTCTAACGGTGTTGATTGCGTTTATCGCTTTCGCAATCGTTTGACATATAAGACAGGTTTTCCTGTCTTTTTCTTTTGTCGGAAATCACGACATATTGCAAAATTTTCTGGTTTTTCTTTACTTATGCAATCCTGCATATTAGTTCTGAAACTTAATACAAAGAACAAAGAAAGGAATTAAAAAAATGGATAAAAAAATTGTTTTGCAGGATGGAGTGACTTTTTCTTATGATAATGATGGCGTCGTTCGGGATATGAGTATCCTTGATGGAGTTGAAGAAGTAGAATTATATATGGATGTTGCAATGGAGGATACGCGAAAATGTTTTCCGGACGTAAAAAAACTTATCGTAGGGAGTGGTGTCTCGATGATTGATATCCCAAATAGTCTATTTCCAAATGTAAGGTCTGTGGAATCAATGAGCACATATTTTCAGTCTGGCCCATATCTTGTCCGAGAATTTAATTTAAAGAATACTTTTTATCGCGATGAAAATGATGTAATTGACCTGAATAACGTCTATACCATTTCAGCATATGCTTTTAACGGTTGCAAAAGTCTGAAAATTAAAAATGCAGATACTCTTCCAGGTTATATGTCTATCAGCAAAAACGCTTTTGCTGGTTCTGGTCTGATGGCACAGCCATTCGTTAATGGCGTAAAAATGGCTGGAAATATTGTAATTGCAATAGACGAAACTGCAGATGAAATCGTAGTACCAGATGAAAATGGCAATAGAATTATCTTTCTTTACGGTATTCCGTTACATAAAATAAAGAAGATGGTGATACATAGTGAACATACATTATTCAGGATATGTAGTGAAAGTGGACTGCCTCAGAATATAGTGCTTAAAACAAATGAATATGTGATTCCAGGAGATATTGTGGCTTTAGCACATAAATCCAGCGTGGCATCATATATACATCACTTCTCAATAGAGTCACCAGATTATAAAGAAGTTGACGGTGTAATTTATACGTCGGACATGCAATCCTTGATAAGCTGTTCTATTGACGTAGACGATGTGACTATTCCGGAAGGGGTCACACAGATTGCTTGCCATGCATTTTTCAAGTCGCATCTGAAGTCAGTGAGGATTCCGGACTCATTAAGCGATATACAGAGAGGTGCGTTTGAAGACTGCAAGATGTTAGAAAAGGTTGACTTCGGAAAAGGGCTTACGGACATTGGGGTTGACGTATTTCGAGGATGCAAAAGTCTGAAATCTGTTGTTCTGCCACCGCAGATAAAACTAATCGAGCAAAATGCCTTTATGAATTCCGGTCTGGAGTCAATAGTATTAAACAATGGTCTGGAAGGTATCAATACTTGTGCTTTTTCTGGTACTGATATTAAAAGGCTGTGTCTGCCTGAATCAATAAAAAATGTTGAGACATGGTTTGTGAATGATACCATAGAATCTGTGAGTTCGCCGATACTCCACAGAAACATCGTTTCCTCTATCTCAGTCAAAGGGTATTACAGTAAAGTAACAGACTCATATGTAAAACTAGAGATTTCCGGAAAATATGCCTATCTGCCAAAATGCATCAAACCTGGTATGTATAGAGAAATGCAGTCAAGGGTCGAAGCATTTTTCACGGACCCGACTACGGAATCTTGTACGTTCTGGGATTGCGCTTATTCTGCAAAAGGGAAAGAGAATCTGGCTTTTTGGGAATATAAAGAATTTAATGATGCATACGCAAAGGCCTATATCAAAAAGAACTCAAAAAGATTCATAAAAAGACTGCTGGATGAAGGAGATGAAGAGAGAGCTGTTGATTTTCTGAAAACGGGCTTCGTTTCCAAAGTCACATTAAAAACACTGCTTCCGATAGCAAAAGAAAAAGAGCAGACGACAGTACAGTCATACATCTTGGAACAGATGAACTCAAAAGGAATCGCAAAAGAAAATCTTTATCTGTAACACAGATAGCAGCAGGCGAAAGCCTGCTGCTTCTTTTTTTTGCTGTGCAAAAATCCTGCATATTGCAAACGAAAATAAAAAAAGAGAGGAGCAAAAAAAATGGACAAAAATAAATGCTTAAACGGATGGGCATTTCGCTGGGCGGAGAAACAGGCGCAGAAAGGAAATATGAGCGTTCAGATGCGTGCTTTTTGCATAATGTTGGTAGAAATATACTCTATTTATACCAAAATAAGGCTTTCTCTGAAAATCGCGAGATTGGAACGTAAGGTGTACAAGATAGAAAAACGACAGGCAAAACTGGCTAAAAGAGACGAAAAACTGAAAGAAAAAAATGCAAAAGCAGAAAGTCAGCCGGATAATGTCGAATGCCAGTTTACGTCAGATGTGGATTTGCAAAAAAATCGGATGCTATTTACCTGGTGCAACAGGGCATTTATTGCTTTGGCCTTATATATACCGTTTTGTGAGGCCTTTGGGTTCACCCTTGGGAATCTCAGGTTTTGCATCATTAAATGTCTCTATTTTGTGTATGCCGTTCTGGTACTGATGTTCCCGCTGTGTGTAAGTAAAGAGACCGAAGAAAAAGATAAGATGTTTTATATTCTGGAAATCGGGGTTGGGCTTCTGTTTATTTCTTTGGAACTTGCAGTTGCATTGTTTTTTGCAATGTGAGTAAGACGTTGGCCGGCAAATGCTGGCCTTTTCTTTTTGGACTGAAATTCGACATACTTCTTGTAGACGAAAAAAATATGATAAAAAAAATAAGAAAGAAAGGAATAAAAAATGACAAAAGAAAAACAAAACAATATTCCAAAAGCGAAATATCCATGGGTTTGGGAATGCGAAAGCCGTACACTTATTTTTGGAGAACTGGCGATTGCTGCATTTCTGGCTTTTTTGCTAACTTCAGCACATGCTGCTCTGATACAAATGGAAGTATGCGTAGTACTTCTTCCGATTGTAATACATTTGCTGATGCGTGCTATGACGTTTGCCGGGCTGTATATCATTCTCCGGATAAAGACAACACCCGATGAGTTTTTGGTATATTGCAATCTTACAAGCAATGACGGTAAGAAGAGAATGATGGCCGCTGGTGTTAATGCCGATTTCATAGATAAGACAGACAAAAAACTGACGGATGTGATTGAACGGCATCCTTTCTTTTCCATTGCTGACCGCAGGGTATTTCAGTATACCTGAAAATTAAATTCTGGATAAGACAGACAAGACCGGCAGATGTCGCCGGTCTTTTTTTTGTATAGCCGCTAAATCCGGCATATTGCATGTATAAAAGCAAAAAGAAAGGAGCAAAAAAAATGCTGAAAGAAAAAACGATGTGTGTAGGGGATTTGGTAAGCAATCGGGAATTTGATGTTAATTGCAACTTCGACATCTACGATTGCACAAAGCCAGGGGCAGACTGGACTGATGGCGCAAAACGTATCTTTTCTACAATCGAAAATGGATGGGTTGAACCTCCCGATGACATTTTGAAAATGGCAATCCGGTATGTAACATTAGACTTCAGCCGACATACGATTGTTGTGGAAGCGGGGAGGGTGTCTTAATGTATGATGTTTTGGATGTTGCAAAATATGTTTTGTATTATGCAAGAAAGCATGACTACGGAATGTCAGTCTTGCAATTAATGAAGATTTTGTATTTTGTGCAGGCGCAGTTTCTGGTAAGCAAAAAGAAGCGTGCCTTTCCAGATGATATCGTTGCTTTGGACTGGGGACCAATGGAAAGAAAAGTCTGGGCAAAATATGGCGTCTATGGAAACGCCAATATCCCAGTGCTTTTAGGCGCGAATTTCGCAGAAGAAGAAAAAATATATACAAATGTTGTTGCAAAGATATATGCGGAAGACGCATGGCTGATTGGCGTTATTGTAGATTTGTTGCTTGGATATAACAACACTGTTCTACTGGATGTGATTCGTAAGCAGACACCATTTAAAAATGCCAGGAAGAATTTCCCTGGGTTCGAAATTTCAGATAAAGATATGGTTGATTTTTTCTCGTAAGAAATCCGGCATATTGATTCTGCGCAGAAGAAGGAGTGATGCGACATGTGCAGAAAAATAAACGATAGGGAATTTCAGGTGCAGGACGATATTAACCAGGTCAACAAACTGCTGGCAAGCGAATTACGAAGAAGTGACTACCTGAATCTTCAGAGCATTTCGGCTTTGTCTTTGGCAAAGATTGCATACGAAATGTGCAATAAATGCAGAAAAAGAAAGTGAGGAATGATGTATGACAACATACGAAAAATTTTGCAGAGAGGCGTATAATCTGCTTAAGAAAAATATAAAAACAGATAATGGTGTTCCATCTGAAGAGGTTGAGAAATTCCTAAAAAAGGAGCCTCACGATTCTGAGTTCTATTTTTATTGCGGAGTAGCAGCGTCAAATGTCGTTAACGATATCTCTCACAAGAACGGAAGCAGCAGACTTTGGGACGATGATGTGGTAAACGACCTGGTGCTGTTCAAACTTCTTATCGGAATGTAATGGAAGGAGGCGCGTATATGGTATTAGCAGAAGAAAAAGAAGTGGTCTACGCACCAGAAAAATGTTATTTCGATGGTAATTGGACAAAAAAGTCTGAGATAAACGTGAGAAATCAGACTATAAGAACAACCAGAAGAGAGCTGGAAGAGACAGTAGGGGTTCCGTATTGTACAAGAATTGATTACAACATGGAGTTTTAAACTAGCGGGCGTTTGCCCGCTTTTTTTCTGCTCACAATTCCGCATATTGTATGTGTAGAAGAAAAATAAACAATGGATAAAGAAAGGAAATATAAGTATGAAAACAGTAATAAAAAAAGAGCATGCGGAATTATTTGATGTTGAAGACAAAGACGGCTACACGCTCGCAAAAAACGGCGTGAAGTATTATATTTCACTTCAGAAACATCTATTTGTATGCACAGATATTGACGTTCCTGAGGATGTTGTCGAAGTAGCGTTTTCATCACCGGCAACAATTAAAATTGACCGTAGAATTAATAAATCATTCCCGAATGTGAAAACACTGATTATTGATTCCAATGTTGACGAGATATCAATCCCAAATGAATTGTTCCCAAATGTGATAGAAGTTATATCATATAATGACAACTATTTTTCAGGTCCTGCATTGATACATATAAATGAGTTTTGGGGAGACACTGCTTTATACAACTCGTTTTGCTTGCGTAAGGATGCAACTCTTGACCTCTCACGAGTAGAACAAATCAATGATTATGCACTCTCTGGATGTATGACGAAGCAAATTATATGGTGCCGTTCAGCGCTACATATTCGCCCACATGCATTTGATGGCTCTGTCTTTGATAATATGCAGCCACAAGATGGAGTTGTGGTTGCCGGCAATATTCTTGTAGATATTGACCATGATGCACAGGAAATAGAAATTCCGAGTTGTGTATATAATATGGATTATTCACGTGTCCAACTGGCTACAGTACCAAAACTCATCATAAATAACATTGATGGTATGCGAGGTATTGATTTATATGGGCTCTCAGGAATCGTACGATTTACAAAACAATCAGATTTGTATGGTGATGAAGCACCATTCTGGCGAAAGGACACATTTAAAAATACATACAGGATTGAAGTGGATACAGATAGTCAAAGATATAAGAGTGTTGACGGGATTCTATATTCAAAGGATGGAAAAAGTCTCCTCAAGTGTCCCACAAAAAGAACGGGCAAGGTGATTATACCAAATGGAGTGACTGAAATCAGTGCATGTGCATTCGAAGGCTCTGAAGTAGAATCTGTTACATTTCCAGATTCATTAAAAATAATTGAAAGTTATGCTTTTAGAAATTGTTTATACCTGAAAAATGTAGATTTTGGAAATGGTATTACTCAAATCGGAAGCTCTGACGAAAAGGACTTTATAGGTTTTGGCTATTTATTTGAGGCTTGTGAAAATTTAAAAAGTGTAAGCATTCCTGAACAGGTTGAAATAATTGGCTATGCGGCTTTTAGTAAATCTGGGATTGAAACCGTCGAACTACCCGCAGGCATAAAAAAGATTTGTGAATGTGCTTTTGACAGGTGCAATATCAGGAGAATATCACTACCAGCAGCTGTGGAGCTAGGTAGAGACGCTATATCGGAAGTGTCAGAAATCCATGTAGAAGACGGAGAGTATTTACCACACGGGATTATACAGAGTATGTCAAAATATAACGGACTTGCAAAATATATTACTCCGGATTCTAATCTAGTCGTAAAGATAACACAAGGCAATAAGACTACATATATACCAAAGGATTTCTCTGGAATGCATACGACCATAGATACGGATAATCCCTCTATGGATGACTTGCTCACATTTTTTCATAAAAATCATGTCAGAATTCTTAGGTTTCTGGTAAGAAGTAATGCAGCAAAAGATTTTTGTAATGCACTAAGCATTTCAGATTGTTCAAATGAAGAATTACTACGACTTTTAAGCGCAACGAATGATAAAAGCACAGTGATTCGGGCGTACATATTAGACGCATTATCCGAAAAAGAAGAAAAGAGTGAGAAGTTAAAGCTGTAAGTAATGCAGCAGCAGGCCTTTGGCCTGCTGCTTTTTCTTTTTCTTGTTTCTCTGCATATTATTTTTGTATTTATAAACACAATAAAGAAAGGAAAAAATATGAGCGAAAAATACAAAAAAGTATACAAAAATGGAACCACTTATCATATGTCAGAAACCGGCGCATGCAGGGATATTGATGTGGAAGACTGGGTAGAAGAGGTGTCGTTTGGAGATGATGTCACTAAGATATGGTTGAGAAAAAACAGCAAAAAAAGATTTGAAAATGTAAAACGAATCCATATCGGAAAGAATGTCTATTCTATAGAAATGCCAAATACTGTATTTCCAAATGTCCGTGAGGTAACATCAGACAGGGAAAGTTTCCCTGCCGGACGCATGCTGACGGAAAGAACATCTATCGGAAAAATTGACCTTAACAAGACAACTCTTCTGAACGCTTTTTGCCTAAAACCCGAGGAGCCCTTGGATTTATCAGGAATTTGGGGAATCCGCACTGGGGCTTTGGTAGACTGTTGCTCTGAGAAGGTTATTAACAGCGAACAGATTGAAATGGTCAAAAAGTCAGACTTTCTGAATGAATCCAATATCTGTATTGAGGATAGGACCGCAACTTGCGGAGTAAAAATGGCGGGAAGCATTGTAGTTGATATTAGCGACAGCAAAGATTATGTAATACCTGAAGATGCAACGTTAATCGCAACAAATGTGACGTTCCCAGGGGGAAGTGTAATTGATGTGCGATGCAGCAATGAATCGTTTTTCCGGGCACAACGCTTGAGGTCATATAATAGCTGCAGTCTGTTCTTGAATGGAGAAGGTCACTTTGATAAAGAAGAATTTGCATGTCTTCGCAGAAATCATGTTGAACTTGGCCTGCAAAATGAGGAATATGTCAAAGTCGGAGATATCATATATTCAAAAGATATGACAGAACTGCTCCATTGCGATTATACTTCAACCGGGAACTGCGAAACAGCAGGAAAAATCATGATTCCGGATACAGTCAAAATAATAGCTGAAAGTGCTTTTGAGAACTGCAGTGAAATTACAGAAATAGTTATTCCTGATTCCGTGGCAGAAGTAGGACGTTATGCTTTCCGTTTCTGCGACGGAGTGGAAAAGATGACGCTGGGAAAGCACATCAAATATTTAGGGCATGAATGTTTTGAGTATATGAAATCACTGACTGAACTGGATATCCCGGGCAGTGTGACACGTGTTGAGCCTATATGTAGTGGTTGTACCGATTTAGAGAATATCAAAATCAATGAAGGAGTACAATCTGTGGATTTCTCAAATCCGTGGAATCACATACATCCTGATGTTCTGGAAATACCTTCTACCATCAAGGCGTTTGCTAAAAGGAGCCTTATTGGAATGCATACCGTTGTGTTGCATACAAATGAAATCCCGAAAGATTTACTGGCAGCCATGCATGATTACGATGCGCCTGCAGCGAATGGTAAATATAAGTATAACTATGCGCACGAAAAAGCTATAATAAGTGAAATTCTGTGCATAAAAACGCCACGGCGAAGGATTTACATTCCGGCTGAGGCCACAGATAGGAACTTTGACATCATGAACGACTTGCTGAATCGATACGGAGTATATGCACCGGCAAACTTCTTCCAGTATTGCAGGACAACACGCCAGAAGCTGCCACTCGCATTCATGGAATGGCAGGATGTGCATGAAACGCAAACCCAGAACTACATAAGAAGAAACCGAAAAAGGTTAATACAGGACCTGATTGAAGAAAATATGGAAGACGGACTAGTTATGGCATTAAAAGATGGAATCTTTCAGGCAAATGAGATTAAGGATTACTACGACATGATTGAAAATACCGATATGCAGATTGCAAAGGCGTATGCGCTGGATATGACAGGTGAAAACAGTAAGAAAAATGTATTCAGGCTTTAGAAAAATGAGCACCCCAAAAATAAGGGTGCTCATTTTTTGTGGGCTTTGAGGAATTTTATGAATAAAATCTGGTAACGACTCCGGCAAAGCCGGGGAGTTATCAATGAAATCTCTGCACTCAGCCTTACGGCTTCGCTTGACATTTGCTGCGCAAATTGGTAACGAGCCGGTAACGGCGAGTTATCAACGCGTAGCCCTTGCACCCCAAATCTGCTTGTCTTTTTGGTAAATCAGATTTACAGAATGTACATTTTCATCGTCTTCTAGCATATACTCGCAAATATATTCGGCATAAGTTACTGCGTTGGCAATGCATTTCGCGGAAACCCGGATTGGCTTTTCTCCTGGAAAGAACTGGACATATATAGGAATCATCTTTCCATTTGTATTAAAAGATGCGATAACCGGAAGTGGAGTTAAATTGGAAATAATTTTAAACACCCTTTCTTTCTTTTTTTTGCTTCTATTTTACAGACCTTCTGCTCTGGTTGCAATATTTTTTCTGTTCCTCGGCAGAAATAGTTTGCAATAATAATGTTATGTAAAGCATTGTTTTTTGTATATTTTTTTGTATACAGAATATTCCGGCATACTAAAAGAACAAAAACAAAAAACGAAAGGAACAAAAAAATGGATAAAATAAAAGTCATACGCAAAAACGGAGTAACCTATTATCTCCAGCCATATAACACCATTCATACCGGTTTATGCTGTTGTGGCATAGAAGTTCCTGATTGGGTAACGACAGTAAGATTTGACAATTCTATCCTTGATGATGTGCACGTCACGAAAAAATACAATGGCACTGCGAAACCCGAAATTATTCAGGATGTAAAAAAGGGATTTAAAAAATACACAAAAGGAATTGTATCAATCCGGATTCAGGAAATGGCAAATGGACGTAGGTTTGAAAATATCAAAAAATTGATAATCGGAGAGTCTATAAAGAAGATTGTGATTAAAAATGAAATGTTCCCAAATGTCAGATGTATAGAGTCGCATTCTGAAAATTTCTATTCCGGAAGCATGCTGATGGAGCGTACTTATCCAACAGGAGGTGAACTGCTCAATTCTTTTTGTCTTGGTCCTGATGAGCCTCTGGATTTAGATAAAGTTGTATGCATCTGGAAGGAGGGCGCATTAAGAGGCTGCCAGTCTCAGGAAATAAAAAATGCAGAAAACCTTTTAACAGCAAATGCAGAAACTTTCAGGAATTCGCTTATCAAGACAACTGACCGAATAAGGGAATGCGGCGTTACAATGATGGGACCAATCATAGTTGATGCAACGTATGAGCCAAAGGATAAGACTTATATCATGCCAGAGTATACCGCTGCGATTTGCCAGAACATTGCGTTTAATCCAGACACTACAATGGTGGTGCAGAACAGCAATACGTTTCTGAGATATATGATTTACGGCGCAGTCGTAAAGAATGTGTTTTTTGAGGATACATCGCATATTTCGCTTGCAGATATTGAAAACATGAGAGGTATAAATATCGAATTTTCTAAAAAAAATCCAGAATATTCATCAAAAGACGGCCTCGTGTATTCAAAAGATATGAAAATGCTGATTTCATGCAGTCATAGTAAGAGTGGGAAGGTAGTCATTGCAGACGGAGTCGAAGAGATACGAGAAAATGCTTTCGCGTATCGTGATATGATTGAGTCTGTGCATATTCCTGATAGCGTAGAGCGCATCGGGGACAATGCATTCACAAACTGCGATAATTTGAAAAGCGTAGTTTTTGGAAACAGTATCAAGTCAATTGGAGCATTTGCATTTTATTGTTGTTCCAATCTGAGACAGGTCGAATTTCCTGATTCCATGAAAAGGATTGAGGCACGCGCTTTTGATGCCTGTAATGAATTAAGGCACCTGAAACTAAACGAAGGGTTAGAATATATTGGAACGGGCGCTTTTGATGGAGGTAAGATAAGACACGCTAAACTTCCATCAAATACTAAAGTATCAAAGGGAAGCCTGAGCGGTGTCCAGCGTGTAGAACTACCTGATGAAAGGATACCAGGAAATATCACGTCTGCTATCATTGGAGGGTATCCACAGCTTTTTGATGATATGAAAAATATCCCATTACGTATGGACACAGCAACTGATGATGGCCTGGTCTATTGTTTAAAAACGCCAACACGAAAAATCGTGATACCTGTAACGCTTAAGTGCAGCGAAAATAAGCGCAGAAGATTTCAGGCAGAGTCCAGAAAGCTGGTAAATGGAGAACCACATAATTTCTTCAAGTGCTGTTCAACATTGCAGCAGCAGATTGCCATTGCTTATATGGAGTATGAAAACCAGCCGACAGAAGAGAGCAGAAAGTTTTTAAAAGGATATGGAAAAGAACTTACAAAAGTGATGCTGGAGCAGCATATGGAGAAAGAACTTACTGACTTAATAAGAAAGGACCTGTTTTCATGCGTGATGCTGGAAGAAATGTATTGCATTTCTTCAGATATGGGTGCAAATGTTGTAAGTGCTTATATTCTGAGTAAATTGGCAGGCGAAGATAAGAAAGAACTTGATTTTGCGATATAAAGATATCGGCAGGCTGCTTCAGCCTGCCTTTTTTGGTTGCGATTAGTTTACAATAAAATAATTATGTCAATTACCTGTCGTTGTACATGCTTTCTTTCCAGTCATCGCGATGCGCTGCGGCCTGCCTGCGCTTGTCTTCTTCATAAATCTCAATGATTGGCTGGTCATGAAGTCTTGTCGTCTGCATGAAGCGTTGTACGTTTTGCAGTTCTTTTTCAAGCTTGGCGTTTTCTTTCGATAACTGTTCGGCCTGTTCGCGGAGAGTCTGATTTTCTTTTGCGGTATTACTGTGCTCAAAGTCTTTTATCATCTGTAAAAGTTCTTTTCTTTCTGCCCGCATGGCCTTTATGGATTTCAGCAGAGGCTTCACCTGCAGCCAGTCAGGCTCCCGCATAACGGTAAAGCCATTTGAAGTAGAAGTCTTTATATTGTCAATATCTTTTTCCGCTTTTTCGCCCATGCCGGCCATTTTTAAGATACGCTGTTTCCGCTCCAGTTCTTCTTCAGCGCGTGAGATTTCTTTGGTCAGGTAGTTGCATCTGTCGTTTAAGGTTTTCTTTTTTAGCTCTTTGACATTTCGTTCGTAGTCTACCGTGTCTTTTTTTACCATATTAAGCTGTACGCCCATCTGCGCAGATATATAATCCTGCAGCTCTATCTGGAATTTAGCCCCATAACAGTCTGACAGGGCTTCTTTTGCACATACCTTTTCATGTTCTTTATCTTTGTCTTTTACGATGGGAACGAAAGTAAAATGCATGTGTGGCACGTTTTCATCCATGTGTACATATGCTGAGACAATGTTTTCTTCGCCATGCTTATCCTTAAAAAAATCATAAGCATACTGAAAAAAATCGCGGCATTCGTCCATATCGTTTGGCACATAATAACTTTCGCCATCTGTGTCAACAACCTCATGACATAATTCCCTGGGCATTGTGACAGCCCAACTACAGACAGCCTTGACATCATCGCGCTTCATCATCTTTACGTTGTCCTGATGGGTGCGTTCTTTTACGAAATCATAATCAGATAAACCTGTATGCTGACCATATGCCATATTAAAGTTTAATTCGGTCCGGTCCTTATGGATATGCGAGCCGGAATTCTTCTGCGTGCGGCTGCAGTGAGCAAGCAGCCGCGGCGCTTCATTCATTCTAAATTTTGCAACTGATGCCATTGCTTTATCCTCCTGTTGATTATAAAAATAGAACAGCCGGCAGCGCCGGCTGGAATTTTCTTTGTCTGGTAATTATTACCAGATATAATATGGAGGAAATAAAAGAAGATAAAAAAAACCGTCGCAGCAATGCTGCGGCGGTACGACTGAAACTTAACTTTTTGTAATCTTGATGTGCCCTGCCTCCTCGTAGTTGGCTGTAATGGTATTGAATTTCTCTTCATGGTCGGGGCCTTCGGCTTCTGCCATATACTGCTCCTTGGTAATATATGCAGCATCAACCTCGATATGGCTAGTCTCTTCGCAGAATACAGCGACTTTCATCAGTAAAGACTTCAAGGTTTCTTCATCAAGAGGAACGGAGAAGTCCGTATCCATCTTAAAGTAAAATGCAACTTCAGGTTCGTCTACTTTCCAGAGCTTGATGTACAGCTGTAAATATCCAATAAGTTCCAGTTTTTTGATTTCTTTCATTTTTTTTCTCCCTTCTTTGTAAAAGAAACTTTTTATTCTTTTTTAATATGCGAAAAAAAAGAGAAAAGAAAAAAACCGCAGGCAGAGCCTGCGGCGGGTTGTGTATTGCTTTTTAGCAGTTGCTGAAATGCACTTTCTGGTTTTCGCTGCCTTCACCATTTACGGTATAATAAGCGGTCTGCTCAGCAATATTAAGATAAATAGTGATATCACCTTTCATGCCTTTGTCTGCAGCATCTTTTTTCACGGCCTTCTCAACTGCTGCCATGGATACGCTTGCTCCATTAACCTCAACCACAGTGTCAGTAATACGTGTCCTGACCGCTTTTGCTGCTGCCTTGACATGTTCTTTTGTTTCTTTTGCGGTTTCCGTTACTGTTTCTTTTACAGCTTCAGAGACAACAGATACAGCCTCTTTAACTTCCGGTTTGTTCATATGTTCTTCAATGTTTTCACCGGCTGCTTTTACGGATGCTTCTGTCTTTTCTGCTACAGTTTTTGCGGCCTCCTCTGTTTTAGCGACGGCCTCAGTCGCCTTCTCAATCATTTTCTTTTTTGTGATTCTTTTACTTGCCATTTCTTTTAAATTCTCCTTATTTTTAATTTTCCAGCGTGATGCTGGTTTTTTAACCCAGTTAGTTGATGTATTCCACATTGAGTGTGCCTTTCCTGCGCATATTGACATTGAGAGTGTTGGCCGGGTCTGCAAGCCTCCGGTCGTCGTTAACAGAGAGCAGAACTGATTCCGGATGCCGGCTCAGGACAGTTTCTGTTGCCCGTGCAAGAAGTTCAGCAGCAGTTTCTGCATGTATCTCCTGGATTACCTGCTGATATTCAGCCTTAATACCATCAGGCTCGTTTGTGTCAACGTCTAAATTACATGTAGCCATTAACTTAGGCGCTGCTTCTGTATTGTCCACAAAATTAATTGTTAACGTCATATCTCTGACCTCCCTTTGTTTCTGCGCTTTTTTAAGCACATATATATTATGCCAAATTTTTCAAAAAAAAGAAAGGCTGAAAAAGAAAGGACGATAAGAAGAAAAATGGTCCGCAAAAAAAGATAAAAAATAAAAAAATCCTGCATATTGTACAATGAAAAGAATGCGTGAAAGGGTTCAAAAAAAATGGAAAAGCGGGAGCAAAGAGTACAAAAGATAATAGAGCTGCGAAAAGAAAAAGTAGAAAAGCAAAAAAGAAACATCTGGGGCATGGTCTTGATAACAGTCATTGTACTTCTTATGATATTCATCATGCTGTATCAAAAGAAGGAGATAGTTGACACGATGGCTTCTTATGATGTCCGCTATGAAACACTGCAAAAGTCTATTAAAGAAGAAAAGAAGCATGCAAAAGAGATTGAAAAAGAAAAAGAATACATGCAATCTGATGAGTATATTGCACAGGTGGCAAGGGAGAAGCTTGGACTGGTAAAAGATAATGAGATTGTATTCGAGGAAGAAGACTAGCACTTTGGTAAGAAGTGCTTTTTCTTTTTGTCTGATATCTGGCATGTTGAAAATGAAAATAAACAAAGAAGGGAGAAAAAATAATGAAAAAAATAAAAGAAAAGATGACGGTTGTGTCTGCGGATGGAAAGGTCACATTCTATCTTGAAAAGTGGTCTGACGTATGTTTGTATGACTGCTTGCATTTGGATGTCATCGATGATGTGGAAGAACTGCGGCTGGACATTCCCGGAATGACTACGCTGCTATTATCTGAAGAACATGCCTTTCCAAGTGTAAGAAAAATCTACATCGGAAAAGAAATACAGAACATAATAATATATAATAAGACATTTCCGAATGTAAGAGAAGTGGAATCTGACAGTAATGTTTTTTGCTCGGGGTCCATGCTTGTCAGAAACGAAAATTTCGGTATGAGCAAGACTCTTTTAAACGCATTCTGCCTGAAAAGTGATGAAACTGCTGACCTGAATGGCATTGCAGACATTGTAGGAAGTGCTTTTTACGGCTGCGAATGCACAAAAGCAATTAATACGGAACAAGTAAAGCACATGAGTGCTTATGCCTTTCATGACTCTGCGTTTGCAGATGTAAAGAAAAATCCACCTGTAGATGGTCTACTGATGGCTGGAAGTATCATTATAGCAGCAGACCCGCAGGCTGACAAATATGTGATTCCAGATTTTGCGACACTGTGCAATAGTTTAAAGTTTAATCTGTCTGCGACACTGGTGGTGGAAAATGTTACAGTCTCAGCACATATATTATATCTTTCAGGAAGAATAGAAGAAGTGCATGGATTGCCCGAGACAGTAGTTATCAATGATTCAGCATGCATAGATGAGCTTAGTATTTTGAATATCGTGAACCGTCCTGGAAATCTGCGCCATATCATTTTTGGCGAAAAGAATACGGAATATGTTGCCATTGATGATATTGTCTACACAAAAGACATGAAAAAATTACTATGTTGCGTCAAATCCAAGACCGGGAACGTAGAAATTCCGAGTGGGGTAGAATATATTACGAACGATGCTTTTTATCACTGCAAAGAAATTGACTCCGTAAAAATGCCTGACAGCATAACAGAAATAGGGAATTTCGTTTTCGGAGACTGCAAAAATTTAAAACAGATTATTTTCAGTAAGAATCTAAAGAAAATGGGAACAGGATGCTTCATCGCATGCGAAGGCCTGGAGGCAGTAGATATTCCTGGTTCACTGAATGCAATCCCACGTGACGCTTTCAGGAATAATAAAAATCTGAAAGATGTAATTCTTAATGAAGGTTTACAGTCAATCAAACAGAGGGCGTTTTTCGAAATCGGTTCTTTACCCAAAATAAAATCACTGCGGCTTCCAAAGACTGTTAAACATCTTGACGCGAATAGCCTGAAAGAAATACCGTATATTGAAATTTTGTCAAATAAATTTCCAGAAGGCATGGTCGGTGCAATCGTAACGACGAGTCCTGTTTACAATGACATTGGTATATTGCAGGTAAAAACGCCTGATAGTCTGTATTTTCTTCCGCCGGCTATGACCAAAGCGAATATATCACGTTTGGAGGATGATATCTGCTTGAGCGGGCCCGATGCGCTGCTTTCTTCATATAAGTATGCACTTACATGGGATGTAAAAATAGATATAGCCTTTGCGATATACGAGGAACATAAAACTGCAGAAACTGCACGATACTTAGCCAAAAATGCTAAAAAAATAGCAAAAAAGGCGATGGAAACGAATGATTTGGAGATGCTGACAAAATTACTTGAGTACGATGTTTTCTCTAAGAAATCGATAAGGTTTATCTACGACCTGATTTCTGATGACGATAATGAAAAAATGGTAACTACAAAAGCATATGCGTTGGAGAAAATGCAGAGAAGAGCAAATAAGAACAACTTTTCATTATGACAAAATAAGAGAGAAGGAGGCATGGAAAAACGCTGTGCCTCTTTTTTTTGTGGAGCGGCGTGAAGAGTGAATATTCCGAACTTTCTAGATTTTATATTTTACAGCGCCGTTTTTAATTCACATAATATTATCGATGGACGGGAGACCGCGGCCACCATCCGGTTATCTGTCGGTTCGGAGGTCGCTGGACGTGTACGGGGAGTCAGAAACCCCGTCCACGTTCTGCACTCCGACTTCGTCGTCGTTTGTCAGCCCTTGTGGGCTTGGTGAAGGTGAACGTAAGTTCACCGAATCATTATTGTAAACTTTCGGTAAGCAAATCCGCAAATTTTTTCTGCAATAGCAAAATCTATCATACTGAAAATAGAAATATACAAAGAAAGGAATAAAGATATGGGTACAGAAAAATTGCATAAATTATGTTATCAGCCCGGGGTTGTCATGTATGTTGATGATTACAATATTTGTCGTGATATGGAAGTAAGCCCGGACGTTTCTGTTTTACACATAGGAGAACAGAAAAAACCTTCCAAAACAGACCCACCGCTGTTGTTTAGCTTGGACAAAAGAAAAAACTATGTGTTTCCAGGCATAAAAGAATTGGTTATTGAAGAAGGCTCTTGTGGGGTATTTGTCGCGAACACGATGTTTCCCAATGTAAAACGTGTGACATCACATAACCAAAAATATTTATCAAGTGATAGAATGCTTATAACAATCCGCGACGATACAAAACGAATGCTGCTGCATGTGTTTGATTTAGAGTCTACAGCGCAGATTGATTTAAGGTGGATATCGCAGATAGGCACAAAAGCGTTTGAAGGATGCAAAAGCGCTCGCCTGGTAAATTGTGACTGCGTTGAGTGCTGTCATGAGGATGCGTTTTTCGGTTCTGAATTTACGGAGACAGCGACGTATGACGGTGGCTTAAAGATGGCCGGCGGAATCATAATTGATGTTGACGAAACAGCGGAAGAAATCGTATTTCCAGATGATAAAAAGATATTTGCAATACAGGCAGGCCTGGATTTCGCCAAAGCAAAAAGGCTGGTTTTAAAAGATGTAGGGTTGATTCCAATGCTTTCCCGCCATCATTTGCCAGAAACTCTGGTTATTGATGACCCGAATTTCAGGAATCTTGATAAATTATCGCCAATAGAACTTAGTGGAGCGATAAAACAGATAGAAACGACTGATAGAGTGAAGCATTTTTCTTCATGTGATGGAATTCTTTACAACAAGACTCAGGTAGAGTTGCTTTTCTGCCCAAAAGGGCGAAGTGACGAAGCGATAATCCCAGAGGGAGTCAGGACAATACGACAGGAGGCTTTCAAACGCAGCGATATATCATCCGTAAAAATGCCAGATTCACTGAGGACGATTGAAGACCAGGCTTTTGAATACTGTAAGCAGTTGAAGCACGTTGATTTTGGACATGGGCTGAAGCGCATTGGAGCCAGTTGCTATTTTGACGTTTTTGCATATTCCGGTCTTGAAGAGGTTGTGATTCCTCCGCAGGTAGTAGAAATCGGATGCGCTGCCTTTTATGGCTGTTATTTAAAAAAGGTAACTTTAAATGAAGGTCTCGCCGTTATTGGAGAGGATGCATTTGCTATAAATGAACTGGAAGAGATAACTATTCCAGAGAGTGTATCTTCTATAGGAGAAAGTGCCCTGCGCCGGATTCCAAAGGTATATACAAAAAGATATATTGATGGACTGGTATCTGCAGTTACAGAACCGAAATTATTCGCTGAAACTTCATATTGCGTGGAACTTAGCATTGCAAAGCATGAATTTATTGTTCCGGCGCATGTGAAATCAGTTGAGGTTGCAGAGTCAATGATTCTTGAGGCATTGAGTGGAGAAGGCAATAAGACTAACACACTCTACACCTGCTCTATATCTATCGCTGAACGGCAGGATACAGCGATTAAAATGTACGAGAAGACACAGAGCCAGAAAGCAAAAGAATATTTGAAAAGGTCCGGAAAAGGAATTGCTTTCAGGCTGTTAAGAGAGGGAAGAGCGGAAGACTTAATCAGGCTTATCCAGTTTGATGTCTTATCAAAAAAAGCCTTAAGTGAATTACTGGAAAAGGCTGCAGACAGACCAGAGATTACGGCTTATATCGTGCAGATGATGCAGAGCAAAAAGAAAACAAATTTGGAGTTATAGGAAAGGAATTTGAAAAATGGAAGAAAATATATTTTTCAAAGAAATCGACGGTATTACATATACTTCAGATATGCGCGTGATTACTGGATGTAAGAAAGATATCGAAGGGCATATTATAATTCCGGAAGGTGTTGAAATTATTAAAGCAGAAGCATTTAGGTCATGCGAATCTATTACATCTATAATCCTTCCTGATTCGTTGAAAACAATAGAATGGAGAGCATTTGTGGATTGCCGTAATCTACAACACATTGATTTTGGGAATGGAATCCAGCAAATTGGATGTCTTGGCCTATCAAATGACATTTTTGACGGATGCAAAAACCTTCATTCAGTAATAATCCCGTCACAAGTTAAATATATCGGAGATGCTGTTTTTTATAAAACCGGATTAAATACGATACAGTTAAATGAAGGACTGGAAAATATTGGAAATATGGTTTTTGGGAATTGCCAAATGTTAACTCATCTTATTCTTCCTGCATCATTAAAGCACTTTGGGTTTCATAGGTCTAACCATTTCGCAAACATTACACTGAAAACGATACCTGTTGATTTTATTTTGAAAATCACGGATACGTCTTATCGTTATCACTATCCTGAGTATAGAATTATCACATTAACTATTGGTGATAGAAAGGTTTTCATTCCAAATATGATGGATGAATACGATAGGTCCAAAGTCAATGCAAAAATAAACGAAGAGGGCGTAACTGATAACCTTATGTACAGCATGTATAAGTACGCTCCATCTGAGGCTATTCGTACTGAAATCGGATATCACATCTATAATGAAGCATTAAAGCAAAATAATGTTGATAAAATCGATGAGGGATTCAGGTTAAAATTAAAACAAAGGGCTACTGGCATGATTTTTCATTTGTTAGACCAAGACAGACTTGAAGAAGCCATAATGATTATTAATCTTGGCTTTTTATCAGAGTCTATGATTAGAGGTTTTCTAAAAAAGACAGATAATCCTGCGGTGAGAGCGTATTTACTTGAGAATCTACATAAATTGGATGGCGATGGGAAGCAAATGCAACTTTAAATAAAAAAACATAAAATTTTCATATTTCATATTGAGGAAGGCTTGCGCCTTCCTTTTTTTTGTTCCAGAAAAAAACGGATTTTTCATTTTAAAAAAGATGGATAAAAAATCCGCAAAGAATTCAGCATTTAACAATTTTCCGCATACCTACAGCAGAACAAAAAACAAAGAAAATGCTGAAAAGGAGCAAAAAATAGATGGAAAAATTATACAAAACAGAAAAAGAAGGACAGATTGATTTTTTTAATAACTACGGAATTCCATGGCAAGAAAGTGACGGAGTGCTTGTTGAGAATTGTGACGGTATTTACAATGGCGTACTGTTTGAGTTCAAGCTGAACATTAACGGAGAACGGGAAGTCCGCGGCCGACGAAAAATCGCCCGCGGGTCAAATGTTTCGGTTTTAACTTCACACGCGGGTCTGAATCCCCGTTCGTGCACTGCACTCAGCCTTACGGCTTCGCTTGTCAGCCTCTGCGAGGCTTGGTTACGAGCCGGAACGGCGAGTTATCAAAAAGTCGCACACGATATTTTTATTTATTATGCGCTTTCATCTCGGATATAGAATAACCGAGGATTCCCGCTTTAAATCCTAAAAGAATACTATGTGTCACATATTAAAGATAAGATGTTTGAATATCAGCTGATTAAATAGTTCGTTTTCCTGGTTCAGACAGACTTACGTTCACCGCGTCAGTTGCTGACGATTCTGACAAAGCCGGTAAATCAGCAGCTGCCGAGGAGGATGTACCAAGAAAATTTTTCAGACCGGCGCAGTTGTATTTTTTGTCGCGTCCTGTATAATATCTGGCAAACAGAAAAAATGGAGACAAAAAAAATGCAGAAAATAATAGTCTGGGCAAAAAAGAGTAAAATAGAAATTGCACAATATATACAGAAAAGACAATATACAAAATTGCTGAATGAATACTGTAAAATCGCCGGATATTCAACAACAAAGGCTGCCGCAGTGTTTAAATGCTCCCGTCGGTCGATGCAACGGTATCTATCTGGGGAGCGCATAGTTCCAATGTACATTGTTAATCAGGTAATGAATGAAATGGGAACTACAAAAGAAGAGATATGTTGTGCCGCAGAGGCTGAAAAAGATACGGGAGAGAAATGTGATGTGAACTGCAAGATAGAAGGAGAATTTGATTCCGATGGGATGTTTGTCTGGTATGGAAACGCAAAAAAAATACTGTTTAATATTTTGTATGCTTATCGAACATTGATAAAAAAGCAATCACGGTTCCAAGCGGCATGCGAATTAGATATCCTGGAGAGCACGTTGTATGAATATGAATGTGGAAAAAGAAAGATACAACAGGCAGATATCATAAAAATCCTGAATGGATATAATATGCGTCTGGAAGAGTTATTCCCGTCGTTAGTATCGTATGATGGCAGAAAGACTTTTTTGCCTTTAAATCCTGTGATGAGTCTAAATTTGGATGGAAAAGACTACGATTTGTTGGAAGATGAATTGTACGTGGCAGACGATGGCGGCATAGTTGATTCCTGGCCGGTTTTTCCAATCCAGAGGTATGATGTTGATGGCAGGCCATTGTTAAAATATATGCCAGATGAATTAACAATAGATGAATATGCAAATTCCGATGAATTAATCTTTATTAAAGATGATTTTACTTATTACGAAAAAGATATTGATGGTCTAAAGCTGCCGCCAAATTACCTTCCATTTTTCGGAAAAGATATCGTAAAAAATAAACAGAAAAATTCACAAACAGGAAGACATGTAAAATTTGTTACTCAACCTGAATTTTTGACAGACTATAAAATATCTTTAAAATCTACGACACGCAAAATAACATTTTCTCTTCATGATTACGTTTTTTCTAACAGTCCATGGTATGCTATGCTTCGTGATGAAGAATATTTTCAGAAGGGCGAGCTAAAGTTTATAGGGGAAAAAATTCCAGAAAATGAATGTATCGTATGGCCAGATGGGCAATATGTACGAATATTGGAATTGTATATTGCAAAATATCCATATCAATACAAATATCTTAAACACGCTTTTGTCTGTAATGGGCCATATCTTAATTGGACTATATATGAGGCAAAAGAATAGCAACAGCGCCTTTGGCGCTGTTTTTTTTGTATTTTTCCTGTCGATGTGCTGTTTTTTTGTAAGGTAGAACAAAAAACAAAAGGCGAGGATTTCATCCTCGCCTAATTACTTGCATTAGAACGCAACTTTTTCTCCAGTGTCACAATACACTAAAGCATTTTTCTTTACAGAATAAATTGTTTTTCTTGGTTCTTTATGCGCCATATCTACTGTGATAATATGGCCATATTTTTCAATCTGCATTTCTTCTATTTTTTGTTTGAGCTCATCTTTAGACAGATTACATGGAATAGAAGTTTGCTCATCAAGATACTCATAACCCATAATTTATACCTCCTTGAAGATTATATCGTTTGCGGCTCTGAATATTTTTAATGCCTCAATTTGAGCATCATATTCATCGTAACCATTTGCTTTTAAATCAGACATATAGACATCCCAAAGCCTGAAGTCAACATGTCTAAAGGATGAATATGTAAAAATCTTGCCATCATGACATATAATTATGCCGAACTTATAGCCGGCATTAAGAAGGCAATTGAAATCATCCGGACTTGGTGGAAAACTGGATGGATGTGTATGTATTGGAATCAAATCGCTATATTTGCTTAATATCTTAGCAATGGAATCATCAACTCTAATCATTCGCTGCCTGGTCTCATCCATTTTTCTATAAACAACCTTTTCTTCTGTAGGACTAACCCAGCACATATCTTCAAACATGGTTCCACTTCTATGAAATAACATTTCCTTTGCATTTTTGTAGATAAGTTTATTAATAACTTTTGAGTCAGTCAGATTGTCAAATTTTCTTCTATACTCTCCACTATTGATATATGCATGATTAATCTGTGTTGGTTTATTGCGACCATATCGCTGTTCTTCGTCTTCTCTAATGTAATACATATGTCTCCTTTCTTAATATTATAACCATTATTGGTTTTGTAATCAATAATAATATGATTTTTTCTTAGACATTTAGGATTAAGTAATGTCAGCTCTAGCTCTTTAGTTTTTGTAATGTTCTGAATCCGGCATATTACTTTTGATTTTTGAAAAAGAAAGGAATATGCAAAAATGGAAACAAAGAAAACACAGATAAAAAGAAAATTCGTGTCTCTCGCAGAGGCGAGACCGGATTTGGCAAAGGAGTGGAATTATGAGAAGAACGGGGATTTGAGACCAGAGGATGTGAGTTGTGGAAGCAATAAAAAGGTCTGGTGGATTCAGTATGATAAAAGCCCGATTACAGGTAAGATAATGAAATTAGAATGGAATACCAAAATTATCCATAGATATAATGGAGCAGGAAATCCGATAAAATCAGGGCATCAAGCTTTAAAAAACTACAATGATTTGGCATCTGTAAGACCAGACTTGGCTTTAGAATGGAATTATGAACGTAATGGTAAATTAAAGCCTGATGAGGTCTCTTATGGTAGCGGCAAGCAAGTTTGGTGGATTCAATATGATACAAATCCTATAACTGGTGAAAAAATCAAGTTAGAATGGAAGGCGTCTATAGATAATCGTGTTAAAGGAAGAGGAAACCCAATAAAAACAAATAAAAAAGTTTTAAAAGGATATAACGACTTGGCTACTTTGTACCCAGATTTAGCATCTGAATGGAATTATGATAAAAATGGAGATTTAAAACCACAAATGGTTGCATGTGGATGCGTTAAAAAAGTTTGGTGGGTGCAGTTTGCAGAAAATCCCGAAACAGGAAAAATTATGAAATACGAATGGAAGGCTCAAATTAAAAGTAGAGTTAGTGGTGTTGGAAATCCTTTTTTAATAACATATAAAGGTGAAGAATATGTAAAAAAATATCTTCAAAAAAATGATGTTACATACATTTCACAACAGAAATTTTCAGATTTGCTTGGCACCGGTGACGGTAAATTATCATATGATTTTACAATACCTGACGCCAAAAATAGATTTATTTTAATTGAATATAATGGCATACAGCATTATGAATCTTGTGAATTTTTTGGCGGTGAAGAGCAATTCAAAAAGCAGCAAGAACATGACCGCCGCAAGCGCGAATACGCAAAACAGCATGGATATAAACTTATCACCATCAAATACACATACGATACATATGAGAAAGTTGCTGAGTATCTGGATAAGCATCTGCCAAAAAGAGATTGCAAAAAAATTCCTAAAAAAGCCGCATAAATGCGTAATATTTTTTTGTACATTGTTTTCTAATGTTGCCGCCCGAAAAATCGGGCGGCTGTTTTTGTGATACAAATAATCTCACATATTGTTTATATAAAATTAAACAATACGGAGGAAAACAAATATGAAATATAAAAGTGGCACCATGGCTATGGTAAATCATACATTTACCTCAGAGCAATTAAATGATAAGTTATTCTACGAATATAATAAAATACGAGTTATAGAACCGCTCATTACATCTGCTATAAATAACGTAGCTGATAATCTTGAAACAGAGTTTTCAGGATTAGAATATTCCGTCAAAACAGCACCAAGTGTAGAAGACAAGCTTTTAAGAGCAGAAAAGAGAGATACGTCTGGCAGATTTTCGCCAAAACGAGAACTTGCTAACTTTAAAGATATGATTCGATATACAGAAATATGTAATCACAGAGATATTGCTTCGGTCACAAAAGATACTATTGAGTTCATGAAAGAACAAGGATATACTTTAAGCGGCACGAAAAATTACTATACTCATCCGTTTGGGGCTACAGGATATAAAGGAATCCATTTAAATTTTATTTCACCATATGGTCAGGAAATAGAACTCCAGGTGCATTCCAAAGAAAGTTTTGATGCAAAACAAAAAGGGCATGAATTGTATGAAAAAATCAGAGCAGTCAGTACATTAAAAAGAGATAAAGAAGCAATGAAAGAAGAAATCAAAAGAATTCATGGGATTGTAAAAAATCCTCCAAATATAGAAGCAATCCATGATTATAAAATGCCTCAAAAAGAAAAAGAAAAATTGTTATCTATTGGAAAAGAGCAAACGTTGGTAGAGTATGAAAGTAAAAGAACGGATTCAAATTCAGAAGCAATTCGTTTTTCCGTATATTATGGAAATCAAGAATCCCCAATACTTGAAGGATACGAAAACCGCTACCCTGACAATAGTGTAAAGCATTACCATTCAATTGATACAGAAAAAGAACATTCTGCCGTCATTACTTCTGTTGACAAAGCAGGCCATGAAATAGCTGCTCATACGACAGTAGCGCATCCGCGTGAACTTAACGAAGTCGCACGTATTGCAGACGAAACAGTAAAAAAACATGAAAAATGGATGGAAACGAATTTTCCGGCCAAAACCGAAACAAATATTGAATTAAACAATGCCGAAAAGATAACAGAAGCTCCATCAATAGCAGAAGCGTTTGATGATTATGAATTGTAAATTTTAACTGCCAAATATTTATGCATATTAAATTAGACATGAAGAAAGAAAGGAATATGAAAACCATGAATAAAGAAGAAAAGCTAACAAAAGCAATCATCTTTGCAACAATTAAACATGCAAACCAGAAAAGAAAAGATGGAACCCCATATATCTATCATCCGTTGGCTGTCGCAGAGCTGCTGAAAAAATATGGATATGATGTTGACTATCAGATTGCAGCTGTACTTCATGATGTATTAGAGGACACAGATACAACCGAAGATGAAGTCAAAGAATTTGGAATGCCAGTTTATGAAGCCGTAAAACTGGTGACACGACCAGATGGAATGGATGAGGCGGAATACGTCCGCAGAATCCTGGAAAATCCAATGGCGGCCGCAGTAAAGAATGCAGATAAAATTCATAACCTTTATGAAATTGCATTTTCTGAAGACAAGCGAGCAATCGCACGATATGCTAGAAAAGCGGAAATTTACTATGAAGGGAAATTTTCCATGGCGCTAGATGATGCAATCGCAAAAGCCACATATATGAGTCATTTTCACGACGAAAGGAAAGAATATAAGGAATCCATTATGAGAAAAGGAATCCCGAATTTTACGCAGAAGGAAATGCGGTTGTATTCTGAATCTGAAAATATAGCAAAAAAAGAGGCATACAATCTATATATGAAGAACACGGACATTCCTGATTTAAACGATAATAAATTAAAGTTTGCTATCGTTGATGGAAATGACCCTCTTTGGTATTGCTATATTGGAAATGAAGAAGCCCCAGAAAAGACTTGGAGATTGACAAAAGGTGGATGGGTTGACGATTCAGAAGAAAATATCTTTTTTGCATATGGATTTGATATAAGTACTGTTTCCAAAAAAGATTTTATTGATGCAATGAATGAATTGTTTGTATCTAATTGGTTTTATGATTTCGTCGAGAAGAAAAAAATTTGTGGAAAGCAGAATCAATAAAAAATAAGATTCTGCTTTTTTGTATGTACAAAAATAATAAAAAATACCCGCAAAATCATCTGGTGGAGACTTCATAAGTAAGATGCAATTTTTTTACAGCGCCGTCCGATTACTCGGGCGGCTGTTTTATTTTGCATATTGTATATAAATAATATATCCCAAAAGGAGGTGTTTGTTTATGTTTCGCAGGACAAAAAGAAGGATTGTAATTGGATTACTGGCAGCAGCCTTGGCCGGCGGCGGAGCCGCCGTAAATAGAGATGCAATATATGAGAAAACCGGAATTGACGTGGATTTTCTAAATTTGCGTGGGGTAGAAAAAATAAAAGACGCTGAAAAAATAATGGCAAAATATAGTATCAAACCGGAAGATATGCAAAAAATATTGTCCAGCAAATGGGCTGAAGCAATGGAAATCCTGACAAAATACAATGTCAACCCGGCGCATATTGCGCAATTGGTCTTAACTGATGTCGGGAATCATTCCTGAATGTTTTTTGCATATTGTATTTGCAAACAAATATGAAAAAAGAAAGGAAAAAATAATATGGAAAAAATAAACGGAGTAACAATGGATGGACATACAGTCGTAGATATTGACCGGAATGCAGATGAAGTTGTGATTCCTGAATATGCAAAAGATACAACATATCAGCTGCCGTTGTACGGTATTAAATCTATGGAGGTAAGCGACCTGATGTTACTTGCACAGTTTGCCGGTTTACCAAAAAGGCTTGTGCTGAACGACATAGGCAATTTGGCTTCTTATTCGTTGAGTTACTGGAGCGGCGTAAATGCAATCGATTCGGTCCTTGGACGCGCTGGTTTGGAATGGCTGGAACTGACAGATGACAATCCTTATTTCAAAACGGTTGATGGAATATTGTATTCAAAAGACGGATATAAATTAGTTAAATGTCCGGTGGACAGAAATGGAGGTGTAAAAATTGCAGACGGCACGGTTAGTGTTGAGCCAAGAGCATTTGAGAACTCCGAGATTTCCGCTGTGGGATTTCCGGATTCGCTGCAGGATGTTAAGAACAAAGCATTTTCGAACTGCAAAAATCTTGAACATGTGAATTTTGGACATGGTATACAACGCATCGGCTCGTCTTCACGATGCTTTCAGTCTTGCCATAAACTGAAACGGATTGAATTTCCGGAACAGGTACGCAACATCGGGGAAAAGTCTTTCATGAACTGCGGCTTGGAAGAGGTAATCTTTCATGAAGGATTAAAGAGTATTTCTTCTAGTGCTTTTGCATATTGTGATGAATTGAAGAAAATCTTTCTCCCAGATTCACTGCAATATATCGGAAGATTCAATTTCGCAGAGGTGGAAGACATATATTTAAACCACAGTGTTCCAGCAGGGCTGCTGTCTATCATTTCGTCAAACTTTTCTGCAACATATACGCCTATGTATAGCCAAAGATTGGATGTGCTGTCAATACATATTGATAACGACATTATATGTGTGCCGAAATCATTAAATTTATCTGGCCAAACAGAAATACTGACCATTTTGGAAGAGAGAGACCAAAAGCGATACGGAGACACTTTTAAATTGTCATATTTAGAGCAGGCTAAACAAGATACGGCATTTTTTACTTATGCATACGGAACGCCAAACAAAAATACAAAAGAGTATTTAAAAGAACAGGCTGACGAAATTGCAAAAAGATACCTTAAGGCTGGACATACCGAACTCCTGGTAAAACTCCTGCAAGCCGGTTTTGTTAGTCGAACTGGACTAAATGTAATGCTGGAGATGCTAAAAGAAGACTCGAAAATGAACTTGGAGACACAGATGCTGGCGCCACCTGTTGCTGCAAAAATAGACAGGCAGGAACCTGTTGTCATGGCTTATATCATGCAGGCACTGGAAGAGTGCAGAAGAAAAAATGGAAGAGTGGATGCGGAAAATCTAAGATTGAATTGAAAAGCTGGACGTTTCGTTGCAGCCGGCAAAGCCGGCTGCTTTTTTTTCTTCGTGTAGGAATCAGGCATATTGGAGATGAAAATATAAAAGACAAAGAAAGGATAAAAAATATGGATAGAATTTATGGTAACGAAAGTGGAATTTCCTACTGTTATGATAACGGCGGTGTAACCTTCTATTGCTCAGACGTTTATACTTGCCGAGACATTGATATGGCATCGAATGTTAAACGCGTATGTTTTGGTGAGGACAACAACACAAATCAAATGTATTACAAATTAAGGTATTCTTGCATGATATTTCCGAATGTAACGGAGATATATATTGCCAGAAATGTTGCAGCAATAGAAATCAACAACAGAATGTTTCCAAATTGCCGAAAGATTATCTCAAATAATGTAAATTATCGTTCCGGAAGCATGCTGGTGAAGAAAGATAGAGCCATGGACTGGAATTTTCTGCTTAATACGTTTTGCCTGAAAAAAGGAGAAGACGTAGATTTAACCGGAATAGATATGATTAAATCAGGAGCCTTTTCCGGATGTGAAATCGTAGAAATCAAAAATGTTGCTGACCTCTCGCAGGTTGAAAAGTATGCTTTTTCCGACTCAGATTTTTGTTCAGACAAAAACGAGGCGGTTGGCGGATTCCGAATGGCCGGACCAATCGTTGTAGAAATGCTGCCGGACCTGGAAGAGTATGAAATACCCGACTATGCTATATACACTGCGCCACGGGCTGTCGAGGCTATGCAGAAAATGCACAAAGCCAAGCGGCTTATCATCAATAACCTTGCGGCTACGGTAAATGTACTTTGCATGACACGGCTGCCTAAAAAAGTAATTGTAAAAAATATAAAGAAAAGGACTGATGACACAGATTATGATTTGTTTGACATACTGGACAGCGAAACAACTGAAGAGATTGAACTTCAGAACTGTTCACCAGAATACAAAAGCATCAATGGACTTTTATATGGAAGAGTCATAGATGAATATGGTTTTTTTACAAAGACATGGAGTGTCATCATGTGTCCGCGAGGAATGAAGAAAGTAGTGATTGATGATATTGCAGAAGAGATTGCGCAATCAGCATTTATGGGATGCAGTGTGGAAGAAGTTGTGATGCCAGATTCCGTGAAAATGATTGGTAATGAAGCATTTAGCTGCTGCAAGTATCTTAAAAAAATCAATTTAAGCAAAAACCTACAAAAAACTACGAATCAGCTTGGCTATAACGCATGTTTTAAGAAATGCGAAAAACTGAAGGGTATCGAAATTCCTGCCGGAATTAAAGAAATCCCGAATATGATGTTTTTTGGATGTAGGGAGCTGTCAGAAGTAGTTTTTCATGACGGACTGGAGGTCATTGGTGCCAGTGCATTCGCTTCATGCCGGAACCTGGAAAAGATAAATCTTCCTAAAACGGTAAAACGCATTGAACGATGGGCCATGTCTTATGTGGATGAATTGCATTTAGCTTCAAACGTAGTTCCAAATGGTCTGGTGCTTGGTCTAAATAATTCGTCCTCTGTTTGCGCAAGGGTTATTTTTCCAGATGGAAAAGAGGTGCTCGTATCTAAAACAGTAAATCCAGACGTAGAAGACAAAGCAACACTGCAATTAAGCAAGCACTGTCAGGACCCGGATTGGTATAAATACAGTTCAAACATGACGAGTTTACTTTCAAATGGGTTAATTGAGTATGAGAGAAGACGAAAAGAACCAGAAAAATGGCCTGATAACAGGCCAGAACAGGCTGAGCTTAAAGGACTCTTACGAAATAACAGCGTTACTCTTATGAATTGGCTCTTAACGCATGATAAAAGGCAGTCTCTGGCAAAACTGATTAACTATGGATTTCTGCCAGATTCAGCATTGAATGAGCTGCTGACATATGCAAATGAACATAATATGCCTGATATTGCTGCATATACTATACAGCAAATACAAAAAGGAGAAACACCTGACACAAAATTCCATATCTGATAAAATAGCGGGCGGAAAAAGCCCGTTATTTTTGTGTAAAAATCCGGCATATTGGAAATGAAAAAAGTAAAAGAAAGGAGGAAGAAGTATATGGCAATCGTAGAGACACCACCATGTAAGTGGACACCGCCAGTCTGCAATGATAGAGAATATCCGGAGCGACCGATAACAGCAAAGAAAACAGAAGGAAGCGAAAAAGAACCGGAATACAGAAAACCACATCAACTGCCTTGGGCCAAGGTAAAGAAAGTCCCACCATGTAAGAATATACCACCCATCGAGGAGCCTTAACGGAGAACAGAAAATCCCCGGCCGACAGAGAGCCATCCGCGGGTCAAATGTTCCGGTTTTAACTTCGCACGCGGGCCTGAATTCCCGTTTGAAACACGCTTCATCGCTGGACGGCAGTCAACGTCTGGTGATAACTCAGAGCAAAGCCCTTCGTTACCAGATTCGCTTACGCTCAATTCCAGCTCGGACTTCGTCCTCGCTGTCAGGTGAAAACTCACTGGAATTTGGTACCGAATCCGGCAAGGCCGGTGAGGTATCAATGAAGGCGAACGCAAGTTCACCGAGCCACTCAGCCTTACGGCTTCGCTTGTCAGCCTCTGCAAGGCTTGGTAACGAGTCCGGCAGAGCCGGGGAGTTATCGAAGACTCGCAAAATTTGCATAATCATTCGACGTGCGGTATAATATATACAACAAGAGGGAAGAAAAAAAGCCCTCAGACATCAGGCGGATTCGCCGCCGAAAATCCTTTCTTTGTTTGAAATCCCCGCTGCTGTGAAAAACATGACAGCGGGGATTTTTTTTTGTTTTATCGGAACTGTTCTTCAGCATATTAAATACAAAACTACAAAGAGAGGAAGAAAAAATATGGATAAAAAGAAATGGATTCCGACGCAGGATGCCTGGCTGTATTTCGAAGGAAACGTCTGTACGGATATAAAAGTGAGTACCCCTGGTAACAGTGTTCGGCTGGAGGCTCCAGAATTTGCGCTCAGGAATTGCAAGCGTTCTTTTTCAGGCGTAAAAGCATTAATCATTCCAAAAGGTGTTAAAAAGATTGATATTCCAAACTCACTGTTTCCGAATGTGGAACATGTGATTTCCGATTCTGATAAGTTTTTGACATCTACAATGCTTGTGAGAAAAAGTATTACGCAGGGGAATACGCTTTTGAATGCTTTTTGCAAATCAGAAGATGATGTTGTCGACCTCCATCGCGTCAATAAGATTGATAATTTTGCTTTTGAAGGATGCCGGTCTTGGAGCCTGGTAAACGATGCATCTGTTGAATATGTTGCTGAAAATGCTTTTACCGATTCTGCGTTTATGGAACAGCCATTTAAAGGCGGAATCAAACTTGCGGGACATATAATGATAGCAATGGATGATACGGCCGAAGAGATTGTTATACCACAGGAACCACAGATTTTCGTTCTAAGCGAAAAAGTACAGTCTGTCATCAGAGACACGAAATACGCTGGCACTAACATCAAGCGTATGCGCGTCAAATGCCTGGACTCCGTCGAGGCGTTTTGCTACATGCCGGAGACCGTGATTCTTGACTCCAAAGAAAAATGCACATGGTCAAAAATCAGCAGAACGATATGTGGTATCGTTTCGGATAATACAAAAAATCTGATTTCCGAAATTTCAAGATACAAAAGCGTGGATGGAATCTTGTACTCAAGCGACATGAAGACTTTATGCTTCTGCCCAGGAGGAAAAACTGGACATGTGACGATTCCGGAAGGCGTAACTAAAATAAAAGATATGGCTTTCTATAGTTCTGAGATACACTCTGTAAAATTACCAGACACCTTGCAGGACATAGGCTCGCAGGCATTTCAGCTTTGCCATAATCTCACGCATATTGATTTTGGTAATGGAATCAGAAGGCTTGGCGCAAATGGACATTGTCAAATATTTGATGTTTGTAATAGCCTGGAGTCTGTGGAATTTCCGGCGCAGATAGAGTATATTGGCCACAATTGTTTTGAAAACTGTAAAAAATTAAGAAATGTAAAGTTTAATGAAGGCTTGCAGGAAATAGGCCCTGAAGCATTCATGGACTGTGAAAGTCTTAAAAATGTGGAATTTCCAAGCACGCTGAAAAAAGTTGGGAAGAGGTCATTCACCGCAACAGATGGCGTCAAATGGCTTAAGCTAAAGATAATACCATTTGGATTTGTGCATGCATTCATAAGTAATGCTGGTCCGTGTGGCCAAAGATATATGGATGTGGATTACAATGGGAAACATTTTGCAATACCGAAACGCATGGATACTTGCAGGCTGTCAGAATGTGTACAACGATTTGAGCCTGAATGTATCTCCTGGTGTGGACTGACTGACGACTTTCTGGATTCGCTGTACCTATACTCACGTTCCAAGATTGAAAAACATCTGTGCGCTATGGTAGCATACAAATATACCAGAAAAGAACAGATAAAAAAAGATATATATGGACGGTGTAATACGAGCACAGTTCACGGTATAACTGAGCCGGAACGTGTGTTGCTAGCCCTGGATGAGAAAGACCTTTCTGAAAAAGAGTTTGTGGATTGTCTGAACACTGGATTCGTGGATGCGAGGCCTGAACTGATAGATGAGGTTAAGAAGAAGGGGTGGAATATAGCAGTAGCATATATTCTGGATAAATCAAAAGAACCTGAAAAAGTAAATCTATCTCTTTAATTTTGATGAGAAGGCTGGCAGCAGCCTTCTTTTTTTTGCGATACAGAATTAAGCATATTGGACGTATAAAAAAGAAGAAAGGAAATAAAAGAATATGGAAAAAATGAGCAAAGTAAGATATCAAGATTGGCCATCATCCAATGATACAGAAGAAAAGAGATGGAGTAAAGACGGAGTTAAAATGAGCGGGAACACAATTGTGGCTATTGATGTAACCAAAAAGAAAGTGACCATTCCGCCATATGCTACGAATACTGAATGGAAGAACCTTTGGGGACTTGAATGTCTGGAAATATCCAGTATTAACCTGCTGGCTCAATTTACGCACCTTCCCAAAAAATTGATTCTAAACGACCCGAATGCGTTGAAACTTGATGAAACGGACATTTTTTGCAGACACAATGTAAATTCCGTTGCCAAGATACAGTCTGTATTAGGCCAGGATGGAATGGAGTGGATGGAATTGAATGGAAGTAAAGATTATATTACAAAAGATGGCATTTTGTATACAAAAGATATGAGAAGTTTATTGAGATGTCCTGCTGCAAGAGCGGGTGAAGTTGTTATCCCTAAAGGCGTCAAGTTCATTAATGAAAAAGCATTTAGTCATTGCGAATGGATATCTTCCGTAGTCTTTCCTGATTCCCTGGAGGCAATCGGCCAGCAGGCGTTTGCCGGCTGTCACAATCTTAAACACATTGAGTTTGGAAACGGAATTAAAAAAATAAACTGCCGCTGCTTTGAGTTATGCTGGGGATTGGAAGAAATCAATCTTCCGAAACAGTTAGAGATAATCGATTATGGAGCATTTTCAGGATGTAAGCTTCGCAAAATAACTTTTGCAGAAAACGGTGTGAAATATATTGGGGATAATGCTTTTAACGGAAAAGACCTTGATGAGGTTACGCTTCCTGAATCACTGGAATATATCGGTGCACAAAACTTCCAAAGTGTAAAGCACATAATACATCTAAAAAGTGTTCCAAAACGCTTCGTGATAGCTATAACTGGAAGCTCGTTTATGCGTTCTTTCTATGAAGACCCGATGCAGAATATGATTGTCCTGGATATAGACGGAAAACAGCTCTATATGCCGCGTACATTGAAACTCGGAACAGAACATCTTGTGCAGAAAATACTTCATGATAAAATAGAAGACTCCTACGGTATAATGTTTCTTTACGCTAATTCTGGACGTTGTAAACTGGTTGTTGCTGCCATGTCTTACATCGCTGGAAACCGTAACGCAAAGCTTGTTAAATTCGTGAAAGAAAACGAGAAAGCAATTTCTAATACGCTCCTGGCATACGGCCACATAAAGGAACTTTCAGAATTTATACAGACTGGTTTTGTTTCGCACCGTACACTGTCTCTTATGCTTAAAGCATTGGAAGATGGAACTGACGCAAACGCTGCACTTAAAAACAATCCAGAAGCATCAATACTGCATGATGAAGGAAAACAAACTACTGCAAAGGCGTATATCTTAAAGGCGCTGAACGAGCAGAAAAATAAAAATAATGAAGAATTGCATATTTCCTGACTGTAAGAGCCGGCTTTGCCGGCTCTTTTTTTCGTACAAGTATTTCTGCATTGTAGCTGTTTTTGCAAATTCTGCATATTAAACGTATACAGATTGACTCAATGGAGAACGGGGAATCCCCGGCCGACCAAAAGTCGTTCGCGGGTCAAAGGTTCCGGTTTTAACTTCGCACGCGGGCCTGAATCCCCGTTCGAAACACGCTTCGCTCAGCCTTACGGCTTCGCTCGCCGCACTTCAGGCTGGTTATATTTATTCTGGTAACGAGTCCAGCTTTGCTGGCGAGCTATCATTTTTAATCTGGTACCGACTCCGGCAAAGCAGGGGAGGTATCGAAAGGAGGAATAAAATGAAAAACAGATGTATGTTTGAAAAAATGGCAGCCGGGATGGCGCTTGCGGTGACGGTGATGGCCGGTGCAGCGATGCTGCCTGGAAGCGGGCATGAGCTGATAGTCAGGACTTATGCCGCAGATGCGAGTAATCAGAATAGTCAGAATATTTCGGGAGGGGGTACCAGTACTGAGGATAAAATAGACGAAACAGGCAGCAAAACGGGATGCGCGGAGAATAACGGAAACAGCGACGACGGAAGTGGAATTTACGACTTCAAGGATAATAAGACGGCCGGAGCTGTGGCCATCACCAAGAAATGGGATGGCGGACTGACCAATGCGGAACGTGAAATCCCGGATATGTATTTAAGCACTGGAAGGCCGAGCAAGAGCACGAAGGGGTACACCGTCACATTCCACGGGAACGGGATAAAATTTGCCGACGGGACCGACGAGAATATGGTAGTTTATAACTCTTCCGGACAGATTGTGGAGGGAAGTTATAAGGAATCGGTAGGAACCGGAGTGGCGTGGTATGCGAATGAAGCGTGTACGCAGAAAATAGAAATTTCTGATGCTGGCATACCGCAGGTTGAACTGACCGGGGATGTGGATTTGTGGGCGAAAGAAATGACGTTTGAGATTAAAGGATATAATGACAACTATCAACGGAGAACGGAGAATCCTCGGCCGACCAAAGGTCGTCTGCGAGTCAAAGGTCCCGGTTTTAACTTCGCACGCATGTCTAAATCCCCGTTCGAAGTCTGGTTACGAACGCGAAGCGCAAGCTATAAACAACAATATAATGATTTCAATTCTTTAATCCCAAATACGGTTACTGAAATCGTGTTTACCGATGAGGTAAAACCAAAAGACAAAGCGACCATTGACGTTGACGCAGACGGGGATGGGGGTGTTGTCGCATGGCTGGATGATGATGCCAGAACAGTCATGAAGGTATCTACGCAGATTCCGGGCGTAAAAGTACAGGCGGCGAAAGACAGCGAAAATATGTTTTTCAATAGAAGCAAGCTTCAAAAAATCGACTTTAAAATGCTGGATACGCAAAACGTGACGGATATGTGTTCCATGTTCAACGGTTGTTCTGGCCTGACAAGCCTGGATTTAACACCACTGGATACGCAGAACGTGACGGATATGAGTGGCATGTTTTACAAATGCTCCGGTCTCACGAGCCTGGATTTAACACCACTGGATACACAGAACGTGACGGATATGAGTGGCATGTTTTACAAATGCTCCGGTCTCACGAGTCTGGATTTAACGCCATTAGATACACAGAACGTGACAAATATGAGAGACCTATTCGGACTCTGCTCCGGCCTCACGAGCTTGGATTTGTCTCCGCTGGATACACAGAAGGTAACGGATATGAGTTACATGTTCTACCACTGTCTCGGTCTGATAAGCCTGGACTTAACCCCACTGGATACACAGAATGTAACGGACATGGGTTCTATGTTTTCCAGATGCTCTGGTCTGACAAGTTTAGATTTGTCACCGTTGGATACTAAAAAAGTGTGGGATATGAAATCCATGTTCGCCGACTGTTCCGGTTTGACAAGCCTGGATTTGTCTCCGCTGGACACGCAGAATGTGACGGATATGAGTTACATGTTTTACGGATGCTCCGGTCTAACAAGTTTAGATTTGTCACCGTTGGATACTAAAAAAGTGTGGGGTATGGACTCCATGTTCTACGGCTGCTCCGGCCTCACAAGCTTGGATTTATCCCCCCTGGATACACAGAATGTGACGTATATGTATGCCATGTTCTACGACTGCTCCGGCCTCACAAGTCTGGATTTGACGCCGCTGGATACGAAAAACGTGACGGATATGCATTCCATATTCTACGGCTGCTCCGGCCTCACAAGTCTGGACTTAACCCCACTGGATACGCAGAACGTGACGGATATGTATGGAATGTTCTACGACTGCCATAGTCTGGCAAGCCTGGATTTGACGCCGCTGGATACATCAAAAGTGACGGATATGACGTACATGTTCGCCGGCTGCTCTGGTCTCACCAGCCTCACCACAGGCACCACACTCAAATTTGTTGGCACGGACTATGAACTTTCCGGCACATGGCAGAACACCGCCGGCGAAACCTTCACCTCCGGAAAGTTCCCCTTTAACGTTGCCGACACCTACACAAAAATATCTTAATCCAATCTATCTACAACAACATAACACTACGCGCAACAGAGCGGCCAAAGGCCGCTCTGTTGCTTGCCTTACCTCTTTTTTTATTCCTTTTCTATTCATTTTCTCCACTGTCAACCATCCACCATCCATCTTTCCTTTTATCTTTTCCTCTTGCTTTTTGTCTTTTTTTCTATTTCTCATATTAATCATGTAACACAAACAAAGGTTAACAAAGAAAGGAAATGGAAAACTATGAAAAAACTGAACGATTTCGGAGCAAAAATTGGCGGAGCAAAGAAAGACTTATGGGCACTTTTTAACACACTTTCTGATGAGGAACAGGGCGAAATGGCCAGGAAGTCAAAGATTTGGAAACTGCCAAATTACCGAGCAATGATTGAAGAAGGTACGCCAAAAGAAGTATGTTTCTGGCAGAACCAGATGCGTAAGGCTGTTGTGTCCAGACCGGAAGCAAACGCAAAGGCATATGTCAGATTCGTGCTGGCATTTAAGTCAGATGTAGAAGCGTGCAATACGATAGACGAAGTTGAGGCATTTTATGCCGGGAACCCGGATATCGTTGAGTCTAAAGGCGTTTTTGAGTATCTGAGAAAGGCTTCGGAGAATCCTAATGACAAGCACTGGGTTTACGCGGATAGCGAAACGAAACCATTTTTTGACGGCAGTAAAGTGCTTCGTTATGTATATAGCACAAAACGTATTTCAAAAGACTGCGCAGAAAGCGACTTCCTTATGAGAAGAGAAGATAAAGAGGCAAAAAAATACTATGTGTTTGAAGCAAAAGCGGAGAATATTGAAACTAAGCCATATAACAAGAAAGGTGTTTTTGCAAATACAGTAAAAAGCAGCACTTGTATTACCACTTTCTTTGACAAGGTCAATTATTCTGAGCTGGTAGAAGAGTCTCCAGATGATTGCCTGTATATTGCCATGTACGACAGAACAAAAATCGGAGTATATACTTCCTGCGAAAATGCGAAAAAAGCCATTGAAAGCAAAAAAGAAAAAAATGCGGGAAAGAAAGAGGCAGAAAAGAAAGAAGCATTTCTTCCGCCACATCTTTCAGAGATTGAAAGGACAGGAAGCGATTACAGTTACTTCAGATTTACTGCTGGAAATGTATTGATGGCAAGATATGGACTGCGTGGTGGCGAGTTCGGAAACTATACTTCTTCAAAAGACAGAGTGGGAAGTATTAACATGGCTTATGATGGTTTTGAAGACCTCTATAAAGCCTTAGGTATTTCACATCGGGACATCAGTCTTGGTGGTGAACTGGCAATCGCATTCGGCGCAAGAGGCCGTGGCTCAGCAATGGCTCATTATGAACCGGATAGAAACGTCATCAATATGACTAAAAAACGTGGCGCCGGCTCACTGGCTCACGAATGGGCTCACGCTATGGATGCTTATCTTGGAAAGAAACTTGGGCTGTATGGATATATGTCAGAGAATGTGAAATCAGACAAGGTCTTTGCATCTGCAAAAGAGCTTCTTACGGCATTTGAAAAACAGGATGGAAAAGAAACTGCATTTTATGCAGCATCCAAAAACTTTGATGGGGCTTATAAAAAGGCCGGAAACGGTTATTGGTCATCGGCCCCTGAAATGTTTGCAAGGGCTTTTGCATGCTATGTCAGGGATAAACTTGGAGACAGAAAGTCAGACTATCTTGTAGGTCACTCTGAAGCGGCTTCTGATGGCGTTAGCGTGGCGATTCCTGTCGGGAAAGAAAGAGAAGTCATCGATAAGAAATTCGATGCTTTTATCGCCGATATGATTAAACTTGGTTACTTTTCAAAAGAGAAGAGCAGCACAGACAATCCGACAGAATGCGACGATTCACCAGAAATTGTGGATATTATCTTCTACGAGGACAACGGCGGCCAGCTGATGTTTTGTTAGTTTTTAACGAAGAACGGAAAATCCCCGGCCGACAAAAAGTCGTCTGCGGGTTAAAAGTTTCGGTTTTAACTTCGCACGCGGGTCTGAATCCCAGTTAGAAGTCAGGTCACGAGCGCGAAGCGCGAGTTATCAAAGGGCGGAACTTTTTCCGCTCTTTTTTTTGCGGCAAAAAAAAGAAGTCCCGGCGCAAAGGCCGGGGCATTCTAGAGCTGAAGTTTTTTGGAAGCGTTTTTTGGTGCTTTTTTCTCAATCTCTGTTAAGATGTATGCCGCGAGAGCATTCATGTTGTTTTCGTGTGCTAATTTCAGGAATTTTTCAAGAGAACTCTTTGCAAAAAATCCAAGCTGAAAGAACTTGACGAGTTTTTCCTCCTTTCCTTCGTTGAAATACCGTTTCACGATGCTCTGCCTTGAGCGTTTCAATGCATTACGGTATATGTCTTTTTTGGTAATATCGTAGAGTTCAAAGGCTGTATCCTGAACAAGTGCGTTACTGAAACATAAGGCATACAGACTGTCAATCCAATCTGTGTCAGCTGCTTTTGGAGAAAACATGCGGAAACATTCATCCAGTTGTGAGATGACTTCTTTTGACATGGTTTTTGGAAGATAAAACGTATAATCTTTGTCATCTTCAGTTACGATAAGTTTGAAGGTGAGTCCAATCTTATTGTATGTTGATGCGTCATTGTATGCATTCAATACAGACAGCAGGATTCCTTCCGGCGCTCGGTCATACACATGTAATTCTTTAATGAATCTGCCAAAATTATTTGCTTTCACGGTTTTTAGTGTCCTGGGTACAGTTAATGTATCCGCAGCAATATCGTTAAACGTGGTATCGCCAATAATCTCCAGGCCTTCATGAAGGACAACTTTTTTTAAATTGCAGCATGAGAACATCATGCTTGACAATACCTTTATCCATGACGGAATTTCAAGCTCTTTGAGTCCTCTACACCCATAAAATTGGCCCATATCACCAAATCTGCTGTAATCGTCAATGGTATGGTTAAATTTGATATCTGTAAGTTGCCTGCAGTCAGAAAACGCATAAGTCCCAATTCTGAATAAGGACTCAGGGAATTTTACAGACTCAATCTTACTTCCTGCAAAAGCATTATACAGTATATATTCTGTCCCTTCCGGTACATCGTAATGACCATCACGTCTATTTGGATATTTAATAAGGACTTTCTTGTCTTTAGTATATACCACACCGTCCACAGTACAGAATCTATCGCTATTTTTAGCTATACGATACGCCTTAGCGTAGATGTCTGAAAGGTAGTCTAGTAAATCGTTTACAGATAAATTTAGCCTGTTGTTGATGACCAGTGTGTTGAAACTTGTGCCTTTCAATTTGTTTAACTGGTCCGGCTTGCTGAAAACGACCTCCTCGATGTCATCCGCATTTTTAATATATACACCGGTGGCATCATCGGGGATAACTGCCATATCTGCAGTACGGTCAATTCCTACTACCGTTTTACCAATCAAGAATACGCCATTTACAAATTGCTTTCTTCCGAATTCAAGCGCAGAACCGGCAAAAGAATTACCTTGGGCGATAATCTGCTCTGGGATATTTTTGATATGCTCTGAGAGACAGCCCTCAAAGGCATACGACCTTACGAGTTCAATATTCTCCATATCTATGACGAAATCTTTGTCATGATAAAAGGAATTGAACAAAATACCCGTTTCTTTGCTGATAAGCATTGGCCCAGATTTAAAATTACGGCTATACGAGATAACCTTCTCAATATTTGGAAACATGGAGTTGTAAATCTCAATGCTTTGGACCCCCTCGTTGATGACAATGGTCTTGATGTTTGGAAACTGCTTCATTACGTCCTTCAAAAGATAGCCAGAACCGCTATAGGTATGGCTTTCGTCTATGAATGTAAGAGTAGTAGCGGATTCCGGGACATCAAGGTTTTTGCATGTATAACCATATACACCTTTTTCAAAATAAAAAACAGCTCCTTCTGGCGAATTTAATGTTGTTAGCATTTCTTTTCTTCCTTTCTTTGTTTTTTTTGTACATACAATATGCGATATTCTCGAGTATAAGAAAAACCCGGCATGTGCCGGGCTTAGATTGGTTAGATTCTGAAAGATGTTGTTTTTCTTTTTTTCTTATTGCTGCTTTTCTGCTGCATCTCAAGAATGTAGGAAGTTGCTGTCTTCATTCCGTTTTTTTGTGTTGTTTTTAAAAGAGTATTTAAGACGCGCTCGGAAAGGAATCCGAGTCCGACAAATTTGGCCAGCTGTTTTTCCTGATTTTCTTTTAATAGACGGTTCACGATTTTTCTTGAATGGCTTTTCAGATAAGCAGCCGCTTCTTCATTGCTGGAATCGTGTTGATACATAGCAATGGCAGTGTCCTGTGTGATAGCGTCATCGTCGCAATATATGAACAGGCTGTTAAAGTAAGACTGCGGAAATAAACGCCATGAAAAATTTGAAAGTCTAAGGTCTAGGCTGGAAGTAACATTACCGATGTATATATATCGTGGAATATATAACGTTTTTTTGCCTTTATCATCAGTTATGACAAGCTTAAGCAGTAAATTATCAGTATCAATGTCTCTGTCGGGACGGTCGGCGTTGCGTCTGCAGCGGCTGACCATATTTGATATAAGGCCTTCCGGTATCCTTTCATACACATTGATTGTTTTTGCTTTATTAAAATTATTACCGCACATCTTTTTTAATGAGCGGGGAAGCGTAATTTCTTCAAAATCAACAGAATCAAACGCCCAGCCGGAAATCGTATCCACCCCTTCTTCTAATTCGAGGCTTTTAAATTCGCATCCACTGAACATTGACGCTCCGATTGTCTTAATGTACGCCGGGATTTTTAACGTTTTAAGGCTTGTACATCTTGCAAAGATGTTTGAACCCCCTTTATCGTCATAATCGCTAATGCCTTTTCCAAACCCTATATCTGACAGGTCATGGCAGTCACAAAAGGCTGCATATCCGATTTCTGTCACAGAATCGGGAATCTTCACTGACGATATCCTGCTGTTTATAAAAGCGGAGTCATAAATCACTTCTGTTCCTTCCGGTATTTTATATGCCCCTTCGCGGCCAGAAGGATATGCGATGAGTTTCTTTTTGTCTTTTGTAAAGATGACGCCATTTATCGAACAATAGAATGGATTGCTATCCCTAACGAACAGGTTGAAGGCATTTGGACGTTTTGCATACGTCCTTATGTCTGGCATTTCTATGTATTCATCTGTGTCAATGATTACGCTGTCAAGGAACAGGTTGCTGTCACTGAACGCGTTAAGGTTTTTGACGTTTGCAGTTTTTATACACTTAATATTGTTTATATTTGTGTCTGTTCCCGTGTATATAGACTTGATACCATCAGGCAGCGTGATTTCTGTTGCACCAGGCTCAATATCAACAAGGACCGCGCCGATGGTACATATGCCATTAGTGAATGGCTTTTTTTCAGCGAATATGGAATATGCAAAAGCATTATCATTAATTTCGACTACGTTGTTGCTGTTAACGATATCAACTGATTTACAACCTTCAAAAGCAAAGCTGTCTATCAAAATGACATCGTGCAGGTCAATCACTTCGTCCTGATTTCGGCAGAATGTATTTTTAAGTTTTGCTTCGCTATACCCGGTCTTTACCAGCATACTTCCAGTCATATATGAATAGCTGTATGAAAGCACCCTTCTGACGTTCGGAAACATCATATTGCTGATGTCAATATCGTCAACGCCTTGCTCAATCACGATTTCTTTGATGTTTGGGAACTGTTTTTTCATATCTCGCAAAAAATACGACGGTGAAAACACTCCATACTGTAAATTGCTGATAGAAACATCCCTCATGCGAGCAAACGTCAAGGCAGTAACATCATCGTCAATATCAATGTCAACGCATCTTCCACGCTCTGCTATATAAAATGTAACACCTTTCTGTACAGAAACTTTTTGAACCATTTCAGTTTCTCCTTTCTTTGTAAAAAAATATTCAAAAATAATATGCAGGATTTCTCTGACAAGAAAAATCGCAAAAAACGATTCTGCGGACAAAATTTCAGCATATTGGATATGTAAAAAACAAAAAAGGCTGATGAGAAGCCGAAAAAGGAGAAAATGATGATGACAATAGAAGAGATTGCTAAAGGACTAAAAGAGAACGGATATATCCCAAACGATGATATCTGCTATGCTGTATTTGAGGCACTGTCACTGCAGAAACCAATTCTGATTGAGGGTGACCCGGGCGTCGGTAAGACATCACTGGCGATTGCTGTTTCAAAAATGCTCAGCCTGCCGTTTCTGCGCCTGCAGATGTATGACGGATTAACAAAAGACGAAATCCTGTATGACTACGACTACCAGCGGCAGCTGCTGACATTGGAGGCAGTAAAACCCAAAATCAATGAAGAAATCAAGGGCATGGACGTAAATGCTGCCATCAGAAAAGTAGCAGGAGATGTAAATTTCTATGGAGAAGAGTTTCTGATTCCACGTCCAGTACTGCAGACCATTAACGGGACGGGAAAGAAACTGCTGCTGATTGATGAGATAGACAAGTCTTCGGAAGAGACCGAATATATGCTGTATGAATATCTTGAAGGATATGGAATCAATATCCCACAGCTGGGACCGGTAAATTGCCCGGAAGGCCAGAAGCCGGTTGTGTTCCTGACGTCTAATGGATACCGCGAATTATCAGGTGCAATGAGAAGGCGCTGCGGGTACCTCTATATCAAGAAAAAGACCAGGGAAGAGATTATTGAAATCCTGAAGAATAATGCAAAAGTTAACGACAAAGTGGCAGCCGGCATCGCATCATGCATTGTATCCCTGCAGGAGGAGCACCTGAAACATCCCGTATCTATTTCGGAGGCGGTCGATTGGGCGAACTTCCTGAAAAATGATGCAAATAAAGACATGGTCATGAAATCTATCGGACTGCTGGCAAAAGACAGAAGAGACATGGGAATTATCCGGAAGGCGGTTGAAACATACGCAGGAGATATTGCTGTAGAGTAAGGAGGAGGTTTGTTTGAATTGGATTGATTGTGAGGTATGTTTATTTTCCGAACAGTGTGATGGTCCCGATTATGCCCCACTTTGTATGGACTTTGATGACTATGAGTTTGATGACTATTGCGACGATTCTAATCCTTCGCAGGGTGTTGTAGGAGACCGGGCCCCGGTAATCCCGGAAGTAACGGCGGATACGCCTTCCTACCTATACGAATTCATCTTTGAGGCATGTGAGTATTTTAGCAGCGCAGGTTATATCTGCAATGCTTCAGAAGTGTTTTCCGTTATCAGTGATATGCGCGGAAAGGTAAATATCAAACGGCTCCTTTCCACAATGCTTGTACATAGTTATCAGGAGTCAGCCGCTTTTGATAAGATTTACAGTGAATTCCTTGAAAAATATTACTACCGGCACCGCGAAGAACGGGAAGCAAAAGATGAGCACGAAAAAAATAAGAAAAAAATGAATGAAAAACTGCAGCGCCTGACAGGAAGGCAGCAGGAGCTAAAACAACAGCAGGAAGAAGGGCAGAAAGAATCAAAAGAAGTTAGAAAAGCAGAGCAGACGCAGGAACAGCAGAAAGGTATTAAGAATCTGGAAGAATGCCTGGAAGGCCAGAAATCGTTAAAAGAATTCGTAAAAATAGTAAAAAGCGGCATAAAACCTGAGCAAAGCCAGTTAATGCGTGAAGTTAAAGCTGCTTCCATGAAAGCGTGTACGAAACCCAACAGCAGCGAAATCATGGCGGCTATCCGGGAACGTGGAAAACAGCTGAAAGCAATCAAGGAAGAAGCCAAGAGCTTGAGTACACAGATTGCTCAGACGGAAAATGATATCAAGACAATGCAAAAGAGAATGCAGGAAGAAGACGCAAAGTTCCAGCGCAAAATGAATGAGATTGTGAAGGAGCAATCTAATATGCATCGTGCTGAATTCAATAAAGCGCTTGCCAGGAATGCAGTAAGGTCCAAACATGCCGGTGACATTGTACTGGATAAAGACTTCGCAAAAATGAATGATGCAGAGAAGCGGCAGATTGCAGACTATATCAAAGACAATGCAAGGAAATTCCGGACAAAAATGTCACGGAAGATTCGGGCAAACCGTTCATCTAAGATTGATATCCCGGCTACGATAAAGAAAAGTTGCCAGACTGGCGGCATCCCGTTAAGACTTATACACCAGAAGCCAGTGAGACAGAAGTCAAACCTGATTCTGATTCTTGATGTGTCTGGGTCCTGCAAGAATGCCTCTGAAATGATGCTGGTGTTTATGCATGCAATGAAGGAAGTGTTTCCCGGTGGATGCAAGACTTACGCTTTTACGAATCGTCTTTATGATATTTCAAAATTCTTTGAAACAGACAACCCGAATGAAGCAGTGAAAGCCGTTATGGATGCGATACCGAGGGCGGGTGCCTATTCTAACTATGAAATCCCGTTCAGAACGTTCTACGACGAGCACATGAGTGAGGTGACTGGCGATTCTTACATTTATTTCATCGGTGATGCGAGAAATAACAAAAATGCCAGCGGTGAAGACTATGTGAAAGCAATTGCAAGAAAGGCAAAAAAAGCGTTCTGGCTGAATACAGAGAAGACGGAAGAATGGAATCACGGCGATTCTATCATTGGAACATATGCAAAATATATGACAAAGGTGGCACAGACGGTGACGCCGGCGGAATTGCTGGGATTTTTGGAGAGGTAAGAATAGAGGGCTGCCACGCAAGCACGCCGCGGGTCCCCTTGCGGCTTTTGCTTCTGTCTGCAAAGACGGGCTTTTGTCAACGAAGAACGGGGAATCCCCGGCCGACCAAAGGTTCCGGTTTTGACTTCGCACGCGGGTTTGAATTCCCGTTCGTGCACTGCACTCAGCCTTGCGGCTTCGTTTGTCAGCAGCAAAAGCCGCTTGGTTATATTTATTCTCTGTACTCAGCCTTATCGATGGGCGGGAAACCCGCCCTCGTCTGGTACACGCGAGCATAGCTCGCGGTATCACGGCTTCGTTTGTCAGCCTCTGCGAGGCTTGGTAACGAAGGCGTAAGGCTGAGTTATCATGAAAAGAATTCCGCATATTAAGTGCAGAAGCAAAAAGAAAGGAGCAAAAAAAATGCCAAAATCAGCTAACGAAGAAGTCAGGACGATTTACCGGCCGCCGTATTCTGTAGATGCATCGGCGAGTGCTAAGATGCTGAAGAAATACTACGACGCCAGGAAAGACGGAGAAATAGTAGACGTGGTGACTCTGACAGAGCCATATAATATAATCGGAAGTAATGCTTTTGATTTCTGCCATGTTAAAGAGATTACTATTCCGGATACCGTGACACAATTGAATCGTTTTGCTTTTGCTGACTGCAAAACGCTAAAAAAAATCACGCTCGGAAAAGGTATTAAAAAATGTGGGGAGGACCTAACTTTCCGGTCAGGCGTGCAGGAAATCGTCTGGACAAAACCAATTAAGGAAGATGTAGACGATGCATTGTCGTCATTACTGTATGGATTAATCCGGGAAGAATCTTCAATATTCTACCGGACAGACGAAATCCGGCTAAACAAAGGGAGAATATTTCTCAATACAGGAAAAGCACAGAAAACCTTTCTGCTGACATATGGCGGCAGAAGCATAAGACTTCCAAAGTGCATTAACAAATACCTCAACATGTTTGTCATCCAGGATATGGTGTACGCGGCTCTCGCCAGCGGTACAGATAAGACAAGCCGGTCTCTGTCATACCGTCTCATTTTTAGAATGATGCAGGATTTTCAGAACAAAGCGAGCGTTGCACTGGAGCTGTACATCCTGGAAGGTTCGTCAGATGCGAAAAGATACCTCCAAAACAATGCGGCGAAAATCGCAAAAGCATTTGCGGAGTGCGGAGATGATGTTGCATTGTCAAAATTTGTATCTCTTGGCCTGATGGATGCAGAAGCGCTGCTGTATACACTGCCAGTCGCGCAGGAGAAGGAATTGCAGACATCCGTATCGTATCTGCTTGATGAGATGCGAAAATGCGGACTTGCAGTGCCGGATTCTCTGAGTTTGTAAGTTCTTTAACATTTGACAAGCCGCTGCCAATCCGGCAGCGGCTTTTTTACTAAAAATCCAGTATATTGTACATATAAACACAAAAAGGAGAAATAATATGGATTTTGCATTTTATACAGACGCAGAAAAGAAACTAAAAGAACTGCGTTCAAAAGAAGAAAAAATAGAGATAAAAGAAGGTACAAAAATAATCGGCTCGTTTGCGTTTCGTGCCCCAAATGCCAAAGAGATTGTACTTCCTGATTCAGTTGAGACGATACAGATGTATGCATTTGGGAATTGTGAAAATCTTCAAAAAGTTGTTTTTGGGAAAGGAGTAAAGTGTATTTTTCCAGACATATTTAGTGGGTGTCATAACCTTTCCGAAATTGAATTTGCAGGAGATAAGGACCCGGATTTTGCGTTTGAGAATGGAGATGTAAGCGGAAGAGTGGCGTTGCTGCTTGACTTGACTCAATTTATTATGAACCTGAATGTAAGACCGAAATCAGTTTTCCAGCACATTGAGAATTTTCAGTTATGTGATTTGATGATGGAAAAATTTCTCACAGCAAAAATTCCACAGATGACAATCAAGATTACAGCTGGAGAAAAGAGTCTGCGTCTTCCAGTACCAATTCCAAAATATAAGGATTACGTGCTTGATGGGCTACTGCGTGATTGGTTAAAAGAAGTACACAGTTCAGTTTTTCGCAACAGGCTAACATTGTTAACGTCATTTGTCAACACTCCTGATACCAATTACGCGCTGGCGTTAGAGCTCTATCTTCTTGATGGTGATGCAAATGCACTGAGATACCTGAAAGAGTGGACATATTCTGAAATGATACATATTGTCAAATCTGGGAAATATGAAATAGTAAAAGATATTTTAAAGCTTGATTTCTTCACCGATACTGAGTTAAAATCGATGATTCAATACTTAAGCGAAAATAACATGATAGAGGCAATGGCTCATGTCATGGAATATGTAAAGGATGGGAATTTCAAAACAGATTTTCATTTGTAGATGTTAGCGCCGCAGTTTTCTGCGGCTCTTTGTGTGCATTTTTTTTGCTTATTTTTTCTTTCTGATACAAATTTCCGGCATACTACAAGAAACAAAAAAAATATAAAAAAGGAGAAAAAGAAAATGCTAAAAAGCAACAACACCAAATCATCAACTGGATATGACAGAATAGAGTTCTACGTTGACTTCGTGCATGTCCTGCTGTCGGCATTCCTGCTGGGGTATGTAATCGGTAAGGACAAGGTAAAAAAGAAAGGGGAAAAATGATATGCGTACGCTAGAAGAAAGAAAAAGACAGGCTGACGAAAATATGGAACGTATTGACGCTTTACTGACAAGAGAACTGGCATTCAGTGTTAAAAGTGGAGATGTCTGCAGCAGTGCTGTTCAAGCGCTTGCGCTGGCAAAAATTGCACTGGAGATGAGCAGCGAAAATCTGCGAAAGGAGGAAAAATGATGCTTACATTTGAGCGAGAATACTTCGAGCGGCCGGTATATGGACCAGACACGCAGTGTGTGATGGACCTGATGGCCGGAAAGATTACGATTAGCGAAGTCCCATTTGCGTATCGTGGAAAGCGTGAATTCAACTGTGCTTTCCAGTATACGAAATCACTGCCGCATGCGCAGGCAGAAATTGAGCGGGAACTCATCAGAAAACGGATGCTGGATGATATCGCGGAATGCCGAAGAAGAGGAAAAAGAGGAGGCAAAAAAGAAAAAGATGTTGTGGAAATTTACATGAGGCTGTCTGAAGAGGAAAGACTCGCAAAATTTGCATAACGTTTTGTGCTGTGGTATAGTATATACAACAAGAGGGAGCAGAAGCCCCCACAGACATCAGGCGGATTCGCCGCCGAAATTCCTTTCTTTGTTCGAAAAGGTCGCTGCAGGTTTTGCAGTGGCCTTTTTTCGTATGAATGAAAATCACGCATATTATGTGTAAAGTAAAAAAGAAAGGAGTAAGTCTAATGTCTAAAGAAAGAGAAGTGTTATATAAAAATGCAAAATATGTAGTCAGGTTTTTGAAGGTTCATCTTGGAGGAAAAGATGAAATGGCGTCTTATCAGGAGGTCCGGCTCTTTGCGTATGATGAGGTCGGCAAATTAATTGTTGAGCGTGAATTGCTTTTTAGGTGTAATCCGGGATTTATCGTGCCAAGATTCGAAACTTACGAAGAAATCAGAAAATTCTGGAGCTATCCAAATCATGCAAGGCTGGAAATTCAGCCAAAAACGATATACGACATCAGAGAAATTTAAATCTGCCCACTGGGCAGATTTTTTTTGCCACAAAATACGCTGTTCGTTCTTTTTCTTTCTTCCAAAGAAATTCAGCATATTGTATATGCACAAAAAAACGAAAAAGGAGATTTAAAAAATGGATATTGGAGCATACGCAAGGATTGATGACCTGTCAAACATCCTGGCTTCCGCAGGAGTAGATATCCCGCGCCTCCGCGGCCTGAGATTAATGGCAACAGAAGAAAAGATTTCAGAAGAAGAGATTAAAGAAATGACTGCCTCAGCAGATGTTGATGCGGTTGAAGACCTGGTTAGGTCCTGTCCACCATGGTCAGTTGGTTCTGATTGCCATTCTTACTGTTGGAGAATAGATAAGAACTTAAGACGCTTCCTGGTCTACACTAAGGATGAGAGTGGATACGACAGGCCGACTGCTGTAAGATGGGAAAAAATCCACGGCAAAAGAAGAAAAAAAATTAAGCTACTTACTAAGACACAGGTCAAACGCATCCGGAAATCTATGGATACGTTCAATAAATATGCCGGCAGAAAAGACGTGTTGTATGTTCATGCCCGTATTGGCGGAAATAACTGGGTATTTTTTGGCGGTCAGAAGGTAGCAGAGCATCCGGCTTTCATTGAAAGAGTGGATGACTGGTTTGATTCAACTTATTGCGATATCTATCTGAAAGTAGATGAATCTATCGTAGAGCAGTATCTCAAGGAAGAGAAAGAAAGAGAAAAAGAGGCTGAAAAAGAATCCCCTGCACTGTCCGAAGCGGCAGCAGCAGACGAGTCTTAAAAACTCGGCAAAAAAAATGTCTGCCAGAAAATATATAGTATATTACAAAAAAAAGGAGCAGCTTTTGCTGCTCCTTTAAGATAACAAGCGGGAAGCTTATGGTTCAGGATAATTCACAGATATATTCAACACATTGAGATTCCGTCATATATCTTGGAATCATATTCTTTTTACCACAATGGTCTATGGAAATCCAGTCGTCTTCCGTTATTTCCACTTCGCAAGGAACAATCGTAATGAATTCACGAATTGTTTCAGAAAACCCATTTGGGAATGTTGGTGTTTCGCAGATAATGGATGATACCTTATGCCCTGAGATAGACGCATCTGTCGTAAACGCTTCAACGCTTTTTGGGATGCATATAGATTCGATATCATTAGATATGAGTTTTGTACCAATCAGCCAGGTTTTACCAGGAAATGTAACATTACCTTGTAAAAACCATGGGGCTGAACCTGTGATAAGCATTCCTCGATTAGTCTGATAGAGAATGTCATCTTCGCATCCAACTCTTGTAAGCTCTTCGTTGTTTGATGGAGAAAGCAGAACGTGTTTGCAACTCAATTCCAGCTTATTTTTTTCTATTGCTTTTTCTAATTCCGCTTCGTCTCTTGTTTTTGCGTCGACATAAAGATGAATGGTTTCACAAAAAGGTTTGTCAGAAAAATTTCGAAGTACATGCAGTAACCTGAAATCTTTAACAATGAGTTCTTTGATATAGTCAGCACTATCGAATCCGTCTATCATTACAATTCTTTTGATAGAATCTGTAAGTTCAAAGGAAATATCTTTTCCGTTCACTTTAACCAGACAGTCTCCGAACATAATGAGAGTATCCTCCAAAGACTCAAAGTAAGAACCAGCCAGCGCATCTTTATCCAGGCTTTCCAGTCTTTCGGTATTGATTATTTGGTGTGCCATACATCCGTCAAGGGCCATTCCTGAAATACGATTGACATCTTTAAAATCCAGAATGTAATCCGAGGGTTTGCAAAACGTATTTAGAAGAGTCCTGCCGTAATACTCCTCTTCGTACCCAGCATCCGTATTTACTGAAATGAGCATTGTTGAACCATTCTCAAAATGTTCTGATTCAGAAATGACTTTACAAATATTAGGGAATGTTCTGTTTTTCATTCGGATTTTTACAATTCCATCCTCAATCTTTAATGTAGTTACATTTGGAAAAATTTTTTCCATATTAGTCAAATCATATTCTACAACAGCGTTGGACTGACCAAAAAGTGTAAGGACTGTATCTGATTCGGCAAGCATGACATCGGTCAGTATTGTATTAGTATCTATCGCAGCTAACTGCGCTTTTTTCTTTTTGCCTTTTTTGTCCTTTTTCTTTTTAGCTTTCTTTTTTTTGTCTTTTGTAATAGTATCGGTTTCAATACTATTCATCTCATTTTTCTTGTTCCCATCGTTTGCATAATTTTTTTTCATCATTTTTTTCGCAGGAAGCCACATCCGATGAAGAAACGATATTGTTTTCGTTTCGCAGTCAGACATGAGAAGAGTGCGTTTCGCATCCATCCTGCTTCTCCTTTCTTGATATTTGTCAAATATAATATGCATGATTTGATAAATGGCGGAAAATCTCCGGTCAATTTTGCTGCCCGCAAGTAGATATTGCATTGTAAAGACTCTGGCAGGCCGGTACATGCCATTAACAGAGAACGGGAAGTCCCCAGCCGACAAAAAGTCGTCCGCGGGTCAAATATTCCGGTTCTAATTTCGCACGCGGGTCTGAATCCCCGTTCGAAGTCAAGTAACGAGTCCAGCTTTGCTGGCGAGTTATTAAAAATAAAATATAAGAAACAAAAGAGACAAAGACTCGCAAAATTTGCATAAGACTTCTGCCTATGGTATAGTATATACAACAAGAGGGGAACAGAAGCTCCCCAGACATCAGGCGGATTCGCCGCCGAATACCTTTCTTTGTTTGGCACCCTGCCCGGTTTTCTGGGCGGGGCGTTTTTGTGTGAACAGGATTCTGCATATTGGAAAAGACAAAGAGTAAGAAAGGAGAATAATCATGATTGATTTTAAAGATATTAGATTTACAAATAAAGAGGAGCTCATTTTTTTACCGGCAGCGCTGCTTAACGATTTTTTGTACTTTCTGGACTGCAAACGCCCAGATGTAAAACATAAAACTTTCATGCTGTTTAAGATTAAGAGGAACGAAAAAATAAAAACAGCAAGAAAAGAATATGTAATGCAGCATCAACACATATTTGACGGGACTGCATACGCAGGCTGCCCTGTAGATAAATATATGGGCCTGCTTTCCAATATTGACCCTGATTGGCTTTATACAGAACTTCGCAAGTTCTATTACGGCAGTCCGGAAGAAGACCCGGAAGTTAAAAACTGGAGATATGAGAGCGTTAAGCCAATAATCGTGACGGAGTCACCAAAAGGCGATAACGTGTCCATTGTACGGTTAGACCCAAAGCGGTTTAAGGGTATCGGCTCTTATCGAGAAATGACGGAACTGGAGGGGTTGATGGAAGACAAGCATCTGTCGCAGCGTGATATTGATGTTATCCTCAGTGCGCTTAAAATCAAATCTGAATGAAGAGGCTTTTGACCTCTTCATTTTTTTTGTTTCCTGTATTTTTCATATTGGACATATGAGAAAACAGGAGGTGAGCGAATTGGCTACCTTAAAAGAAATTGAAAAAAATTACGATAAAATAAGAGTTGATGATATATTAAGTTATCGCTCACACGCAGAGCAAAAACATATTTCCGTGTCAGAAATAGATTCAATGGAACGTATACTGAAAGAAGAAAAGGCAACACAAAGCATGTTTATCGCAAATACCGAAAGGCCAAATGACTCAGAGGAAAATAAAATTTATGCCTATGACCTAATAGCGGAGGCTTTGGCGTACAAAAAAAATGACGTGTTGGACTGGCTAAAAGATGAGTACAGCGACAGGCAGCTGATGATTACCGTACCATTCGATGAATATGTGGGGCGTGGGTTCGTGCTTGATAAGAAAAAAGGATTGATTAAAGAATATGAAACAAAAGATATTACCTTATGTCTGGAAAAAGACCTATACTCTAAAACAGGGTTCGGCCTGGTAACGGCATATCCTGAGCTAAGAAATGAAGAACGGATACAAAAAACTGAAAGAGATTTGTCTTATGTCGCTAAGCAGACAAAAACCTATAAAAATGCTACCGCTTTGGGAAAAGCGTATATCTTATACAGAACCAATCCGCAGTCCAAAACAATTGTAAAATACAAAGAAGACAGGCATACCGGTGAGGAATATATCCTTTTGCAGTCCAAGATAAGGCCAAAAGAGGGGAAGCCATTAAAGATAAACACGATAAAGATGAACGAGGATTCTATTACGCTGAGAACCTCACAGTATCGTGATGAGAGCGGACGAGGTCGACCTGAACCGATAGAGACAAGACTCTCAGAGATGGCAGAAGAACGTGGCTTTGGAAATAAATTCAGTGTAAATCTAAAAGACCCGGAAATACAGGAGAAATTCTCCACAATATTCAAAAATGCCTGCAATGCTATGCGGCAGGTTCAAGATGCGATAAAAGCAGTGCAACGGGACGCGCTCGGACGGGATGAGAAAATGATAGACTCTGTAGAAGAAGAAAGATAGTCCGCAAAAATTGCAGAAAACGAGAAAATATGCCATACTATAAGTAGAAAAGGAGGTGTTTGAATGATTTCCTTTAAAGATATAAAACTGACAGAACAAAAAAATACAATTTATATCCCACAGCATCTGAAATGGACGCTGGAAAACTTTCTAAAAAGAGATTTTCCAGATATGGAAACATGGACTATCATGTCATGGCGGATGAAAGACGGTTCGGCGGCAGCACGGGCAAGAGATAAGTTCCTTTTTCATCACAAAGATATGTTTGATGGCACGGAATACGAGAATCTGGCTGTAGAATGCTATGTGGGATTTGAGTCTTATATTAGCACTGACTATCTGCTAGAAAAATTAAAATCTTTCTACGGACTCGGGAAAGATGAGGAAGTAAGAGAATGGGAAAAAGAACGTAGTAAAAACATGCTGATGAGCCATGCTGCAGATACAATGGATGATGTTGTTCTCCCACTGGATAAGAGAGAGTTTGAGGCGATTGGCTCTTATGAAGAAATGGAAAACCTGCAGGAACTGATGAGGAAGAAAAACCTCGGAAGAGATGAGATTGCGCTGGTTTTGAGATGTTTGGAAAGAAATGGATAGAAAGAATGAGCAGGCTTATCGCCTGCTCATTCTGCTTATTCTACGAAAGTGTATTATTGATTTTAAGTATAAGTTCTCTCATACTTGCATTTTCAGCCACAGATTTGATTTCTCTTAGGTCATCCTCCAAAAGCATTCCAATATTCACGGCGACGATGGCATCGCTTTCCCTATCTTCTTGAATATACCGCAAGACGATGGACTTTATGTCATCTTTCAGGTATGCTGCAATATTTTTATCTTTCGAAAAGGCATATTCTCTTATCATAGTATCTTGTCTTACCTCTTCATTAATTGCATATTGGTATGCCTTTTTCAATGTTGCAAACTCTTCATTACAGATTTTGTCCAGCTTTTTGATACTCTTTTCGGTCATATATCGTGGCAAAAAGATATGGCCGTTATTACATACAATCTTAATGACGGTATTTTTGTCATCCGGATATGGCTCATAGTTCCTTGCGAATGCCTCAATGCAGCCATGCGGAACATTTTCTCCATTACACTGAATAACTGTGACATTGTCAGCATTAAGGAAAGCTCCAGACTGAATATTAGTCACAGAAGCTGGAAACTCTACTGAAGCAATATACGGAGACGAAAAAGCATATGTACGAATAGTCTTGACTCCATCTGGTATTACCGCATTCCCTGATAGGAACCATGCGGAATCATACAGAATACCACCTTTTTTATCGAAAATCATATCGTTTTGGGACTTAAGATAGTTATTCTCATCGTTGATTTGAACATGTTTCGCGTTTAAACAAATTTCGTTCGAGCCAAATGCTTCTCGAAAATCTGTTATATCGTCAATGTACAAGGTATCACAAATCTGAGCATCCCCAATTCCATTAAGCACACTGAGCAATTTGTAATCTTTCACAACGAGTCTTTCTAGCTTACTACCAGAAAAGCCTTCCGGAAAAATAATATATTTTACATCTTTCGTGAGCTCATACGAGCCAGTGTCATCATTGAATCCAATGAGACAGTCTCCAAGCATGATAGGCCCACTTCCAGGGTGTGCTTTATTTAAGTCGAAAGCAGAGCCTGAGAGTCCGTCTTTGTTGATACAGGTAAGATGTTCTGTATTAAATACTTTTTTTGTATCACACCCATCAAGTGCCATGTCCGCTATAACAGCAACGTTTTTGAAATACAAGGTTTCTTCTTCAGATTTACAAAATGCATTCAGCAAAATTCCTTTTTCACTTTTCAATTTGCTTGTTCTGATAAGCATTGTTTCCTTTGTCTCAAAGAGCGGAGACTCTGATATAACCTTTCGGATGTTCGGAAATGTACGATTTAATATCCGAATAGCTGTTACACCGTTCTTGATTTTTAAGGTCGTAATATTTGGAAATTCTTTTTTCATCCCTCTTAAATCATAGGCAGCAACATCTCCTTCAAGAGTAAGAATTTTGTTTCTCTGCGTAAGACCAATTTCAGTGACTACATCATTTGTTATTTTTCTTTCCATTTTCTTTATCCCTTTCTTTATTTTTTTCATAAACAATATGCCATATTTCAGAAAATACAAAAAAAATACAGATGCAAAGACTGATATGCTGATGTTAACACGATTGGCCCTTATGAAGAGATGGAGAATCTGCAGGAACTGATGAGGAATAAAAACCTTAGAAGAGATGAGATTGCGCTGGTTTTGAGGTGCTTGGAAAGAAATGGGTAGAAAGGAAATGGGCTATTGGAAAATACAAGAACCCATTTTTGCCATGTTGCATTGTTCTGCTTAAAATTTTAAAAATATATAAAAAATTCGTGTAATATTTTCAAAAACATTTGTAAAAATATCAAAAATATGTTATATTGATATATATAATATTTGATTAATAGACCCATATTGGAAAGCTACTTGTAGTAAAATTCTAAAAAAATATGGAGGTGTATTAATGTCTACTTCAACTACGGTATGGTATAATGACTATACCATTTATAATGAATTGTTGCGTTTATCAAGACTTCATAAGTTTAACCAGTTCACGTTCGAATACTTGATGAAATATGCAGTCAAAGGTTCTCAGATAATCTTAGATGAAATTGAGCTTCTTAATAGCGCTGAAGTAGAAGATGACGAAAAAGAACTAATAACTAAAAAGATGTTAATTGTATTAAAGTCCTACAAACATCAATGCCATGATGCAGCGAGCTTATGCTCGCTTGCACCAAGCCCGCAAGGGCTGACAAACGACGACGAAGTCGGAGTGCAGAGCGCGGACGGGGTCTCCGACTCCCGCGTACGTGTCCAATTACCTGCAGACCGACGGGCAAACGAGTTTGACCGCAGTTTCCCGTCCGTCGATGATGAACGAAGTATCAAAATAAAGCAAAAATATATACCAGGGTTGGAGCAATTGGCAACGTATATTGAGGCATTTCAATTCCCAGCATTTGTTTCTACGTATCTCCAAATTTGTGCAGGAACCGGAAATCTGATAAACAGTTCTAAAATAGAATCATTGCAAAAATCAGAAATCAAAAATGACGAAAAAAAAGAAATCGCGTATTCTCTTATGGTTGACTTGCTCTTGGCGAAAAATCTTGACTAATTCATCGTTGAATGAGGAAACCACAGCGGGGCTTGCCACCATCGATGGGTGGAAGACCATGGCTTATTTCTAAAGGCTAATAATATATGGAGGTGTATATATGCGTAATGAAATGTCACTCCAGGACCGATATGAGTACCTGGTAGAACTTAATGAGAAAAAGGAATATACTAAATTAACGGGTGCATTTTTAAAGTTATTTTTGGATACAAATTTTAAGTATATGCCGGAAAATTTTGATGCATTGTTGAGTGAAGAAACGTCCGCGGAAGAAAAAGAAATAGTCGCCAACAATATGCTTAACGCTTTTAAGGATGCATTACAAAAAAATGAAGTAGTAGGATTGACTGTTGCTAACGATTTACTGGCTTCAGATGCAGAACTTAATTTTCTGCACGGATTAATTAATGCAGATTCAGAAATCGATTTTCTTCTTAATCTAATCAATGAACAGGAATATGGAAAATTTGCATTTCATGCTCAGAAATACTGTCTTGACAATGATATTAATCCAGAATTTCCAGAAGATATGGAAACACTGACAGAAGCAGAGGCTTCTGATGATATAAAGAGAGATATCGCTTATGAGGCATTGACAGGACTGATTAATGCCAAAAATATGTCAAATACAAAATAACTGTAGTGCGAAAATGCTATGGTATGTATATGACAAATATATCGTAAAAAAGATGAAATAAAGAGGTAGCAGAGTAAATCTGCTGCCTCTTTATTTCGCTGTATATCTTTTAATATATTCGTTATTAATCCGCTGAATTTCTTTGTACTCAGTTACCATATTGTAAAATGTTGCTTTTTTTAAGCCAGTTTTTTGTATAAATTCTTTTGATGATATTTTTCTATTCCTTTCTTGATTTTTTCATAGACAATATGCTATATTTCAGAACAGGCAAAAACAGATATCACTGATAATGGAAGGGTATGTATAAATGACAACAAAAGAAAAGTTATTAAAAGAATTCGAAGGATGTTTATTTGATTTTTGGGGTGAGGAATCAACAAAAACAAAGATAAAAGAGGCATGGTACGACTTTCTGGATACAGTCAAGGAATCCGAGGAAGTTCCAAAATCTTATTATACATTGACAAAAGATGAAAGAAAAAGACTGTACAAAATCGCCGACTTGTGACACCGATATACACAAACAAGAAGAAACGTCTCCCGGTGCGTAAGACAGATTTGCCGTCTCAATTCATTTTTTGTTTAAAAATCCCGTTGCTATCTATGGCAGCGGGATTGTTGTTCGCAAATTCTTCTGCAGAAGTTAAAAATCCAGCATACTATAAACATCGGAAAGGAAAGATGGTACTACATGCGCAAAAATATCAAGCGAATATTCGCGACCATTACAGCACTGGTAATATTCTGTACTGGAAAGACATAGCCATTGTGATAGTGTACTAAAAAAAATCCAAGTAAAACAACTTTTTCTTATGTACGCAAAATCCACCATATTAAATGTGAAACCATAATAAATCACAACAAAAAAAGGAGAAAAAATAATGGCTAAACTTTATTTTCGCTATGGCGCCATGGGCAGCTCTAAAACCGCAAATGCACTTATGGTCGCTTACAATTACAATGAGAGAGGCAAAAAAGCACTGCTTGCAAAACCTCTGACAGACACGAGAGAGATTGGTGTAATGCATAGCCGGATTGGGTTGGAGCAGCCGTGTATCAGCGTTGAAGAATTGGTTCAGATGAACGATGCAGCGCTTAAACAGTATGACTGTTTCATTATTGATGAAGCGCAGTTCTGCAGGAAGTCCGATATTGAGTTTTTTGTTCACATCGTGGATGACCTCGGGATTCCGGTCATCTGTTACGGCCTGCGTGCTGATTTCCAACAGAATCTTTTCGAGGGCAGCCAGTGGCTGCTTGCGTGGGCAGACAAGATTGAAGAAATCAAGACTGTCTGCTGGTGTGGAAAAGGAGCCCGTTGTAATGCAAGGATTGACGAGAAAGGCAGAATCATCCGAGCAGGAAGACAGGTGATGGTTGGCGCTAATGAGAGTTATATTTCTCTTTGCAGGCGCCATTTTAGAGAAGGAAAGACTTATCCGGACATGCAGACAAAATCAGATTTGCCCAAAAGACATATGGTTGAAAAATAGTAGTACACAAGCATTTTAAGAGCAGGCTTCGCCTGCTCTTATTTTTCACTCGTCCCTATCCACCGTACAATCAACAAATATATCGATTTCAGGCCATTCTTTTGAAATGATATCCCCGACATATTGTGCTGTCTGTTTTATTTTTTCAATCCCATCATATTTTTCCAGGAATTCTTTTATATCGATTTCACAGTATTCGTCTTTGTGCAATTGATTCATTTGTATGATGATAGAATACAAGTAATCATCATACTTCTCGGAAAATCCGCCTGACTGAATACACACTTTTATACATTCCAGACGTTTGCCCAGGTAATTAATGACATCTTCAACTTCAATAAGTAAAATATTGTCATCGTATGGTAAATCATGTATTTCGTTAACAGGCGAATAACTGTCTATCAGTTTCTCTTTTCTATAGTCAATGTCTACATCTGGAGATAATGAAGAGCCTTGCCCTGGGTCATCATCATAGAAATCGAAGAATAATTTTTGTATCATAATATGCCATCTCTCTTTTAGAGGGTATAGATGCTTCTCAGGAAATGTATTAATAAGCAATCCTTCGATATGTCCACTAAATGCAGACCACTCTGCTTTGTCTGTAAGAATGTCAGCTAAACTGTGAAAGTATTTTTGTCTGTCGGTTTATCGTTAAATAATACAATCTTCAAAACGTCAACATTTCTTCTGTCGAAATCAAGGCCAAACATTACGGCCATTTGCGTATGGCTTTTGTTTTGAATCTCTTGCTGTTGCTGTAATACCCTAACAACCTCTTCATCTGAGTATTCTTTATTTACTTCTTTACCATTACTTTCAGTATACTTTATATATTTTTTCATTTATATAAAAAATCCCTTCTTTTCATTATTTTCAGTATAGCAACTGCACAATGTCACGTCAATCAATTTATGCTCTGCACTCAGCCTTACGGCTTCGCTTGCCAGCGGCAAAAAAACCGTACTGCGCTCAGCTTGACGGCTTCGCTTGACATTTGCTGCGCAAATTGGTGACGACTCCGGCAAAGCCGGGGAATTATCAAATATAGTAATTTCGGTAAAACTATACATCTTTTGAGCTATTTCCCACAAAAAACAACCTCACAGATATTTTCCGTGAGGTTGTTTTGTCAGTTCTTTTTTGCTTTATTCTTTTTTTTGCTGTTACTTTTTTTCGCCGATAAGTTAGATGACTTGTATGCTTTTTTGTAGATTTTTTTGATGCCTTTTTTAATCTTTTTATTGTGCTTATCTGAGATTTGATAGTCTACAACAGAAAGCATGACCTGGAAAAAATCATCTTGGAGGGCATCGTCTTTTAATTGATTACATTTGCGGCAGCAGCACTGAAGATTACTGTAATCATAGGTTCCTCCTTTAGATATCGGAACGATATGGTCAACGGTAAAACTATCAGGCGGCACGAATCTTCCACAAATGCCACAAGTGCCTTTATCCCGTATGTAAATATCGCGGCGTTCCTTCGCTGTAAAACGTCTGCGCGGAGTTTTGACAATTTTGGCTGAACTGTTTGACGAAACTGCTGGTGCTGATTTTTTCACGGATTCAGCAGGGATGCTCTCAAATCCTTTTAATTTTTTGCTGCATCTGTTGAGAATCGACACAGCGAGGTCATTCGCCATCTCGGTCGCTTCATTAACATCACTTACCAGGTCAGACCTGCGCGCAGAGGCATCGTAGTGTATATACTGCTTCGTTGCCTGTTTGTAAAGAATCTGCATTTCTTACTCCTTTCTTCTTTTGGTTGATGTAAAAAATATGCAAAATTTCCGCAAAGAAGAAAAAAGGACGCAAGATTCAGCATATTGCAGACAAGAGAAAATAAATGTAAGGAGGAAAAGAGATGCTAATTAAAGCGTGTGTTTTCATTTTATGTCTCGGCATCGTGGTAATCATTGGTGGGCTTGCGATGCTGTGCTGTATGAATAAAGAAGAAGCAGGCGCAAAAACAATGCTGGCGGGGTTTCTGTTATCGAGTCTTGGGGCGGTATGCTTATTGTTCCGGACAGTCGGTGTTGCACCGGCCATCATTGTCGGGCTAATATGTGTATGCTATGCGCTGGTAATGATTCTGACAAGCTGATTTCTTATGTCTCAGGTTTTTCGGCATATTAAAAAAGTAAAAAAATATCAGAAAAAAGAAAGGAAAAAAACTATGAGTAAATTAGAGAAAATGCCAAAGGAAGAACTTGTCAACGTGCTTTCAATGCTTCTGAAGTATGACCCGCAGCTGAAAGATTACGATATTGAATTCGGACCTGAAGCCGTAAATGTCAGACTTGATGGCCAGCCGTGCGGAGGCCTTACCGTCAGAAACATTTATGATGCGTATGAAAGAGTGGGAAATGTCTCACAGATTGCAGATTCTGTAAAAGACTGTATCTTAAGACTGAAACCACAGACTCCACAGGCTCATCCGTCTCGTCAAATGGGACAGCAGCCAGAAATGCAGAAAAAAGAGCCGGTCATCATTGAAGTGAAAGCGTCCAGGGTCATGGAAATCCTGGAAGAGATGAACTCCAGTACTGCAGATGTAGAGTATAGGAGACCAGCGGCAGCAGCCAAGCCAGAATGCTTTGATTATGCAAAAGAAGAAGACACTTCTGGGACCGTATCACGGACAAAAACAAATCAGGAGAATCAGAACGATTTTTTAACAAATACGACAAAACAGCAGATTAACAGCAACGAATTCTCTCTCGATGATGACGATGATGACGACGATGACGATGTGACCGAATCAGACGTTCAGGCCACACCGATGGTCTCAACCGATGGCCCGGAGGTCGCTCCGGCAGCATGTGATTCCGTAAATTTTACTCCAGCCCAGGAGGCGAAAGAGGATACAAAAAAGTCTTCAAACCCGCAGGCCGGCATGGGATTAAAAGATGTACTTTCAGCAGCGTTAGGCGTACCAGAGGCTGGAAGCGAGGAGGCAGAAGCCGCAGCAAAAGCCGAAGAAGATAGGTTTGCTCTGTAGGCATAGTTAAAAAATAGCAGATGCGTCAGCACCTGCTATTTTTTTTGTATTTTTTTTCGCTGGCAAAGGCAAATATTCTGCATATTGCAGATAGAAAAACATAAAAAAGGAGAACGACATGGCAGAAAAAAAGCCTAAAAGTATAGAATCTGAACTACATAAAAAGGCTGCAAGGCCTAATACGGCACCAATTGTGAATAAAAAAACGCAGCAAAAAAAGAAGAAAAAGAAAAAGAAGAACCCTCAGGCGGACAAAAAAAATCTACAGAAAATGGAGGCACAGCGTTTTAAATCAGCATTAAGCAAAATCACACAGGGGATTGTCTTTTCAGAAAAATCCATTTTCCAGTCTGTCGACGTATCCTCAGAAGTACATACTACTAAAAAGTCTGTGACTTACACTGTTATGATACAGCCAGTGCTTAAAAACAACAGCATCGGGCATGTCAGGGAAACAATCCTAGTGTACAGCAAGAACTGGACAGTTGATATGATGAAAAAAGAGATATTGGATGTGCTGAAGCGTGACTCTTACGATTTTATACCAGATAAAGAAACAGAAACGGATATCAAGCAAAGAATCCTGGACATTATAAAGTCTCATCCGGATGTCGTCGTAGATAAGGAATTCATACCATATACAGACTGGTTCTGCTCACGGTATTTCTGGCTCGCAAATGCAGTGATAAACAACGATACAGAAAAGGGAGAACCAATCAGACACAAGCTCACAAACATGGTAATCAGCCGAAACGGGGAAATCAGTTTCCAGTATTATCAGTTCCCATTTATCTACAAGAAAGGAAAGATTGGAACGCGGAAAAACTACGGCCAGAAGCAAGCTGCAAAGTTTATTAATGAAAACGCTGGAGAACTACGAAAATGTCTTGCTTTTCAGCAAAACAACAAAGACGAAAAGAAGAATATAAAGATAATCATCAATAACGATTCCGTGCACATAACGATTGGCTTTGGCGATAAAAGCTATAAAAAACATATGACAGGAACGGTTGATTCTGTTGCACTTGAAACATGGGATGAAGTAGTGACAGAAGAATACTATGAGGAGAAAGAGGCCTTAAAAAAGAAGATTGAATCCAGGCTCAAGAAACTGAAAACCTGTGGAAGCCTGCTGCACCGGACCATCCTAAAAATGGTTGCAGAAAGAGAGGGAGAAGAGTGGCCTGAGAAAGACGCGTATGACTGGGAAGAAAAAACCATAACAAAAGAGATATATTTGACCCTGGGTTCCGGGGTTTCTAATATCGTCTCCAGACAGGAAATCGCTGATGCGGTGGCGGACCTCATAAATTGTGGCCTGCTGCGAAAGAAAACGATGAAAAAAGTGGGTAAAAATGGACGGTTCAGCGAAATATTCCTGCCGGGTGCCAAAAACACAGTCCTGCTGCCGGGTGCTGACTATAAAGTCTTTGCGGAAATGCCTTTTGAGAGAAAATGTTGCGGATTTAATCATTTTACAGATATGGACTGGATAGACTGGCTACGGAGCCGTACACCGGACGATATAGACCAAACTCCTGACAGCAATATCACGGAAGCCTTATCTTTACTGGAGCATCGCTGTGTTGCTATGCTATATCCAAAAAAAACACGTGAATTTCTGAGAAAGATGCCTCCGGCCTGGATGGAATACGCCGAAACTATGTATGAGATTACTGACGATGAAGGCGAAAGAAGGTACTGGAAACTCGTGCAGAACTGGCTTTCTTAAGGCTTTCGGCATTCTGCATATTGCTTGGAAAGAAGAACGAAAGGAGACAAAAATATGCAGAAAGATAATTTCCCAAAAATTCCACCGCTGCCGCACATTACCGGAAAGGAGTTGTTCGAAGACGACAAGAAAGCGGAGGAGTGGTTCCATGCTTTAACCCTGCGGCGCGCTGCGCTGGCTAATCTGATTGCCTTAACACAGGCTTCCATGTACAGCAAAGACGGAAGTCCGGATGCGGAAGAGTTTGTCATCGTGTCGCCGTGCACAGATGGCGTATACCGATATCAGTTAACGAAGTTTGACAAATTCGGGCCGGTGTATGACGAAAAAAGAAACGACGAAAGAGAAATCGCAAAAGGGATTCCGAATTCGTATGTTGTTGTGGAGGTGATGGAGAAGTAGCGGAGTGGATAAAGCTTGGAATGGAAAATGGAAAAGAGAAGAAAAAAGACGAGGAGAAGATACAGAGAAGCCCCAGAACCCGCAAGCGGGTTCTGGGGCGTTTTGTTCCAAAAGGGATTCTACATCATCGATAGACTGGTACACGCGAGCATAGCTCGCGGTATCATAAATATTATACTATACGTTTTCCTCTCGAAACTAATTGTAGTATACACAATATTTTTGTAAAATGCAACCTTCTTTGCATTTTTCTGCATATTAGACATATACAGATTGGTTCAGAAGAAGGAGGAATAAAATGAGAAACAGATGTATGTTTGAAAAGATGGCTGCTGGGATGGCACTGGCTGCGGCAGTGATGGCCGGCGCAGCGATTCTGCCTGGAAGCGGACATGGGCTGGTGGTTGAGGCTTATGCCGCAGATATAAGTAATCAGAATAGTCAGAATATTTCGGGGGGGGGTACCAGGAGTAAAGATGAAGTAGATAAGACAGACGAAGCGGACAGCAAAGAGGGTGATGCTGAAGCTGGCGCGGAGAATGGAGAAGGCATCTACGACTTCAAGGATAACAAGACAACCGGCACCATAACCATCACCAAGAAATGGGATGACGGGCTGACCAATGCAGAGCGTGAAATCCCGGATATGTATCTAAGCACCGAAAAGCCGAGCAAGAGCACGAAGGGATATACCGTCACGTTCCACGGCAACGGGTTGATGTTTGCCGACGGGACTGACGAAAATATGGTGGTTTACAACTCTTCCGGGCAGATTGTTGAGGGAAGTTATAAAGAAGCGGTAGGGACCGGGGTGGCGTGGTACAGCGATACGGCATGTAAAAACAGGGTGATGATTTCTGATGATGGTGTGCCGCAGGTTGAACTAACCGGGGACTTGGATTTGTGGGCGAAAGAGATGACGTTTGAGATAAAAGGGTATAATTATTACTCTTCAAACCACAACAACTTCAATGATTTAATTCCAGATACTGTGACTGAAATTATATTTACAGACGAAGTAAAGCCAAAATCCGCAGAAATCATTGATGTGGATGCTGACGGAGACGATGGCGTTGTAGCATGGCTTGATGATAATAATAGTACTATTATGAAAGTATCCACACAGATTCCAGGAATAAAAGTACAGGCTGCGAAGGACAGCAGCTATATGTTTTTCTATAGAACCAAACTTCAAAAAATTAATTTTAAAATGCTGGATACGTCAAAGGTGACAGATATGGGTGCCATGTTCTCCAGTTGCCGCGGCCTAACAAGCCTGGATTTGACACCGCTGGATACGCAGAATGTGACGGACATGTGGGGTGTGTTTAATAGCTGCTCTGGCCTGACAAGCCTGGATTTAACGCCGCTGGATACACAGAACGTGACGAATATGGGTGGAATGTTCTACTGTTGCTCTGGCCTGACGAGCTTGGATTTAACGCCGCTAAATACGCAGAACGTGACGGATATGAGTGAAATGTTCTGCGGCTGTTCCGGTCTTACAAATCTGAATTTGTCTCCGCTGGATACGTCAAATGTAACAAGAATGGATGATATGTTCGCAAATTGCTCAGGGCTAATCACATTAGATTTATCATCATTAAATACATCAAAAGTAACAGACATGGAAAACTTATTTTTTTATTGCGAAAGCTTAACAGAACTAAACTTAAATTCTTTCAATACACAAAATGTTACTGATATGTCATACATGTTTGTATATTGTACAAATTTAAAAAACGTTGATTGCTCAAAAATGAATGCAGAAAATGTAACCAGTGCATATGATATGTTTTCTAATTGCACGAAACTCGAAACAGTATCGCTTCCGAACTTCTCACAAAAACTAACAGGTATATGCGGTCATGCGCAGAAACAGCCTATTGGCATACCATTTATTGATATCAACGGTATGTTTGAGAATTGTAGGAGTTTAACGAGTATAAATTCATCAAATATGGATATGTCGAACATAAGAGATACAAAGTATATGTTCGATGATTGCTATAGATTAACTAATATAAACTTAGCTTTTTCAAATACACAGAATGTAGAAAACATGAGCTATATGTTCAACGAATGCCGCGACCTCACAAGCCTGGATTTATCTCATATGGACACATCAAATGTGACGGATATGAGTTATATGTTTGCCGATTGTTCTAACCTTACAAACTTAAATTTGACATCATTTAACACACAAAAGGTCGAAAACATGAGTAGTATGTTTTCCGGCTGTCGCGGTCTGACAAGCCTGAATTTGACACCACTGAATACGCAAAAGGTGAAAAATATGTATGGTATGTTTTCCAACTGCTCCGGTCTAACAAATCTGGATTTGACGCCGCTGGATACACAGAACGTGACGGATATGGCTAAAATGTTCTCCGGCTGCTCGGACCTGACAAGTCTGGACTTATCGCCCCTGAATACACAGAATGTGACATATATGAGTAGTATGTTCGCCGGCTGCTCTGGTCTCACCAGCCTCATCACCGGCACCACCTTCAAATTCGTCGGAACAAACTATACACTCTCCGGCACCTGGCAGAACACCGCCGGTGAAACCTTCAATGGAAACTATAATACAGCGAATTTCCCATCCAACGTTGCCGACACCTACACAAAAATCTTATCTTAACGCACAAGAGCCTGCAGCG